>Ga0070698_100001551_pt1 | contig 25498 bp, 15 predicted proteins | sample KBSK1502metaG_FD_65477 | JGI IMG/M metagenome (GOLD analysis project Ga0070698, IMG submission 65477) | Corn, switchgrass and miscanthus rhizosphere microbial communities from Kellogg Biological Station, Michigan, USA - KBS K1-50-2 metaG | ecosystem: Host-associated > Plants > Roots >... | reverse complement strand
CTCGTACAGTGGCGGCGGCGATTCGTACGGTGGCGGCGGCGACTCGTACGGCGGCGGCGACTGGGGTGGAGGCGGCGGCGACTGGGGCGGAGGCGGCGGCGACTGGGGCGGAGGCGGGGACTTCTAGTGGCCTGCCGGTTCGTCGTCGTGAGCGTGATCCATCTGCTCATCTGGATCACGATCCGCGAGGCGCGCGCCGACGATCGAGTCGCGCTCGCCGTGCTGGTCGACATCGCCGTCCAGCGCAGCCCGCAGCTCGCGATCGCGCGCGCGGATCACGACGAAGGACGTCATCGCATCACGAGCGCCGGTGCTGTCGACGATTGGCATGTACTCGGCAAAGCGACGGCGGCGGAGAGCGTCGTCGATCGCTCGCTCGCCGCGCCTGGCGACGCGATCACATCGCGCTCGGTCGCGGGCGAGCTCGGGATCCTGCGCAGCCTGTCGACGGGCGCCTCGATCGAAGCACTGGTCGACCTCGCATCCGAACGTCACCTATATCGCAGCTTCGCGACGACCTCGCAGATCGGCACGCAGCAGACAGACTTTCCGATCGCCGGCACGATCGCGCGGGCGAAGCTCGTCGCCTCGCAACCGCTCGCGCGCGGGCGCGGCTCGGCTGTGGCGCGCGCCGCGCAGAAGAGCGCGCGGCTCGACGCGCGGGCGCTGTCGGCAAAGGGCGTCGACGAGGCGGCGACCACCGTGCGCGACCTCGCGATCGCGTACTGGGAGCTCGCGTATCTCGCCGAGCAGCTCGCCGTCGATCGCGATGGTGAAACACTCGCGATCAAGCAGGCCGAGATCACGCGCGAGGTCGTTCGCAATGGTTTGCAGCCGCCGAGCGCCGCGAAGATCGCCGAGCTGAAGCTCGCGTTGCACCGCGATGCAATCTTGCGCGACCGCGCGGCGATCGTCGATCAGTCGCTCGCGATGCGTCGGCTCGTCGGCCTCGAGCTCGTCGCGACGCCGCTCGTGCCTGCCGACGAGCTCGCGGTGCCAACGACGGAGTGGACGGAATCCGAGGCGATCGACGCGGCACTCGCGCACGGACCCGGGATGGCCGAGCTCGGGTTCACGCGGCGCGTCGCCGACGTCGCCGTCGATGTCGCGAGCGACGCTCGGGTGCCGCGGCTCGATGCCTCGCTCGCTGCCGAGCTGAGCGGCGTCGGCTCGTCGGCCGATCGCGCATTTGCCGAGCTCGGCCGCGCGCAGATGTACTCGCTGATCGGAGGCGTGACGATGCAATGGGACATCGGTGGTTCGGCTCGCGCGGGGCAAGCAGCTGCACGCGTGCATCGCGCGCGGCTCGATGCCGAGCACAAGGATCTCGAAGCAAAGATGACAGCGGCCGTGCTGTCGTCGGTGCGCCGCCAACAGCTCGCGCGTCAGCGCGTCCAGGTTTCGCAGATCGCTGTCGATGTTGCAGCGGATGCGCTGCACGCCGAGGTCGTCGCGTTTCAGGCGGGCCGCTCGACGAACGTCGCGGTGTTCCAGCGCGAAGACGATGTCTCCGACGCGAAGCTCCGTCTCGCGCGCGCTCGCATCGATGCGATCGAGGCGAGCATCGACCTCGACTATCTCACCGGTTCGCTGCTGCGCCGCTTCGGCGTGACGCTTGCGAGGAGCATGCAATGACCGACGACGACAGGACACGCGTCGTGATCGTCGACCAGACGCTGCTCGATATCGGCGATCGCACGACGATGTGGCGGCCCGCTGGACCCGACGTCGAGATTCTCGAGCGCACGGCGATCTGGGAGGTGCCGAGGCCCGATGAGCTCGCGCGCGGTTCGTCACCGGCACCGATGCCAAGTCCCGAAGCACTGCGCGCGGCTCCTGCGCTGCCCGGGCTCACGCCGCTCCTCGAGCGTGAAGTGTTTCAGCTTGCACGTCGCGTCGCGCTGCAAGGCGACCTCACCTCGGCGGTTCGCGTATTGCGTCACGGCCTCACGCGGCTCGTCGACTCTCCCGACGCGACGTGCATCTTTTTCGACGCCGCGCCGAGTGCTGATGATCAGGAGCTCGTCGCGCGCGTCGCCGCGACTGGGCAACGCGTGGTCATCGGCCATGCGCTCCTCGAGCCGGTTGGCAGCGTGCCCGCGCGTGCCGTGCTCGTGCTACGGCGTTCGGCTGCACAAGCGGCATTCGGTGCGCTCGAGGTCGCCGTTGTCGCCGCCGTCGCGCACGCGATCGCGGGTTTGCTCGGGCATTTCCTCGCCGATCACGCCGCGCGCACGGCGCAGGCGGAACGCGACGCGAAGACTCCGTTTCGCCCCGAAGCGCTCGCGGAGCGCCGGCGCGCGAGCGCGCTGCCCGGCCGCGTCGTGCGCGCACCACGCACGTGGATCCGCTGGGCGTTTCCGACGCTGCTCGGGCTTGTCGCGACCGCGATCGTCGCGGCTGCACTCGTCGAGGTGCCGACCTATTCGTCGGGTGTCGGAATCGTTACGGTGGAAGGCGAGCAGATCACATCGCCGATGCCCGGCACCGTCGCGCAGGTGCTTGTTGCACCGAACACGCGCGTCGCGGTCGGCGATGCGCTCGTGCGCATGCGCGCCATCGAGGAGGAAGCCGAGCTCGCGGCGGCGGAGGCAGACTACCGCAGCGCGCTCGCCGTATTCCTCGCGAGCTCTAGCGACGACAGCGCGCGCATCGCGCTCGCCACGATCGCGACACGCCGGCAGCGCGCGCAGGCCGCGGTCGATGCACGTACGCTGCACGCGACGACCGCCGGCATCGTCGGTGACATCCGCGTGAAGCCAGGCCTGATGCTCGTGCCCGGCACCCAGGTGATGAAGATCGCGCGCGCTGCCGCGACGCCCGTCGTCGTCGCTGTGCTGCCGGGCACCGACCGCCCGCGGCTCGCGACGGGCATGACCGTGCAGCTCGAGCTGCCGGGCTATCACGGCAAACGCGCCGAGGCGACGATCGACGCGATCGATACGCAGATCGTCGGCCCCGACGAAGCACGACGCAGCCTCGGCGATCCGATCGGCGATGCACTGCCGATCCACGGGCCCGTCGTGATCGTGCACGCGCATCTGATGACCACGACGTTCGAAGCCGACGGCCGGCAGTTCGAGCTCCACGACGGCATGCTCGGCAAAGCAGAGGTGCGCGTGTCGCAACGCAGCCTGCTCTCCGCGCTACTCGGCCGCGGTGACCGAGGCTAACGATGGCCGCGATCTACGACAAGTATCCGCGCCTGGCGCAGATCGCGGCGCCGATCGCGCGCGCGATTCCGTTCGTGCAGCAGCTCGAATGGGCGGACTGTGGTGCTGCATCGCTCGCGATGGTGCTCGGGTATCACGGCAAGCACGTGGAGCTCGATCGAGTGCGCGGCGCGCTCGCGGTGTCGCGTGACGGCGTGACGGCGCGGGCGCTGCTCGACGCAGCGAGCCAGCTCGGGTTGTCGGGCCGCGCGATCAAGACAGACCTCGCCGAGCTCAGCGGCCTGCCACGCGCAACGATCCTGCATTGGGAGCTATCGCACTACGTCGTGCTCGACCGCGTGATCGGCGATGTCGTGCGCATCGTCGATCCGGCGACAGGCGAGCGCGACGTCTCGCGCGACGAGCTATCGCGCTGCTTCACCGGCGTCGCGCTCGTGCTGCAGCCACGTGCAGATTTCGTGCGCCAGAAGCGCTCGGGTCCACGCGTCGCGAAGTCGTACTTGCGCGAGCTGTTCGCGGAGCGCGGGCTGTTCACGCGCGTGATCGCAGTGTCTCTCGTGATGCGCCTGTTCGCGCTCGCGCTGCCGCTCGTGACCGGCCTCGTCATCGACTGGGTCGTGCCGCGCAGCGATGTGTCGATGCTGTGGATCGTCCTCGGCTCGATCGTCACGATTCTCGGCATGCAGGCGGTGTGCACGCTGATGCGCGCGCACCTGTTGCTCGCGTTGCGCACGAATCTCGACGGCCGCATTACGCTCGGCTTCCTCGATCACATGGTGTCGCTGCCGATCGACTTCTTCAAGCGCCGCTCGGCCGGCGACCTGATGATGCGCGTCGGCTCGAACGCGACGATCCGTGAAGTCATCACGTCGCAAACGCTCGCCGCCGTGATCGACGGGCTGTTCGTCGCGACGTACGCGATCGTGATCTTCCTCGTCAGCGCGCGACTCGGCGGGCTCGCGTTCGCGCTCGCGGCTATCGAGATCTCGCTGTGGTTCGCGATACGGCCGAAGAACCGGCGCTATCTCGCGCAGGATATCGAACGGCAAGCGAAGGCGCAGAGCTACCTCGTGCAGCTCCTCGCGGGCATGGAAACGCTCAAGTGCGCCGGTGCCGAGGCGGCCGCCGTCGAGCGCTACGCGAATCTCTACGCGGATTGCCTCGACATCTCGATCAAGCGCGGCCGGCTCGGCGCCGCGATAGAGGCGTGTCACTCTTCGATGTCGGCGCTCGCGCCGATGGTGATCCTCGCCGTCGGCGCGCACACGGTGATCACCGGTTCGCTTTCGCTCGGCTCGATGCTCGCGATGTCATCGCTCGCGACGTCGCTGTTCGGACCGCTCGCAAGCCTCGTGCAGAGCCTGATGCAGCTGCAGGTCGTAAAGACATACGGCGAGCGCATCGAGGACGTGCGCCGTGCCGCACCCGAGCGCGATCCGGGTCGCGTCTTCGACGCACCCGTGATCGAAGGTGCGATCTCGCTCGAGAACGTGTCGCTTCGCTACGGCGACGGGCCGCTCGTCGTCGACGGCGTCAGTCTCGCGATCGCGCCCGGCATGTCTGTCGCGCTCGTTGGCCCGTCGGGCTCGGGCAAGACGAGCCTGCTCAACCTGATCGCGGGCATCGTGGCGCCGACGAGTGGAACCGTGAAGCTCGATGGCCGCGCGCTACCAACGCTCGACATCCGCGCCGTGCGCCAGCAGATCGGCGTCGTGCCGCAGCACCCGTACATCTTCGGCGCGACGATTCGCGAGAACATCGCGCTCACGGCACCCGGCGCCGATGTCGCGCGGATCCAGCACGCAAGCGAGCTCGCGGCGCTCGATGCCGATCTTGCGAAGATGCCGATGGGCGTCGACACGATCGTCTCCGACGGCGGCGCATCGCTCTCCGGTGGCCAGCGCCAGCGCATTGCACTCGCGCGCGCCGTACTCCGCGAGCCGAGCATCCTCCTGCTCGACGAAGCGACGAGCGCGCTCGACACCACGACCGAGGCACGCATCGCCGCGAACCTGCGGCGGCTGCGCGCGACGCGCGTCATCGTCGCACACCGGCTCTCGACGATCGCGAACGCGGATCTGATCGTCGTCATGGATAAAGGCCACATCGTCGAGACCGGCACGCACGCCGAGTTGCTCGAACGACGCGGCATGTACCGCCAGCTCGTCGCTGCCGCCGAAACCCAGCAAGGTCACCATGCGCAACTACCTCATCATGCTGCTCCTCGCCGCCTGCACGGGTGATCCGGCGCCGGCGAGCACACCCGCGCCGACGCTCGCTGCGACGCCGATCGGCGTGCGCGCTGCTCCGCTGCTCGGCGTCATCGCGTCGCGAACGAGCGAGGTCATCTCGACGCAAGTCGACGGCCGCATCGTGCGCGTCGTCGCGACGAGCGGTCAGCGCGTGCATGCCGGCGACGTGATCGCCGAGCTCGATCCAACGCTCTACGCAGAGAAACTGCGCGGCGCGACGGCCGCCGTCGATGCCGCACGTGCCGAGCTCGCGGGCGCGAACGCCGACGTTGCCGAGGCGAGCCGCCGCCTCGTGCTCGAGCGCAAGATGTTTGAGGCCGGCGCGACCGCCGAGGAATCGGTGCGCGTCGCGCGCGCGAACGTCGTCCGTGCATCTGCGGCTGCCGAACGCGCTGCCGCGTCCGCGCGCGCCGCAGAAGCGAGCCGTGCCGCGATCGAGACGCAGCTCGCGCACACGCGGCTTGCCGCGCCGATCGATGGTGTGGTCTCGCTCGTCAAGGCGCAGCCCGGAGCGGTCGTCGCGCCCGGCACCCCGATCGCACGCGTCTTCGATCCATCGCGCTTGATGATTCGTTTCCAGGTGCTGCGCGAGCGGCGCCGCGAAATCGCCGTTGGTACCGCTGTCGAGCTGCGGATCGCCGACGTAACGACCCCGCTGCCGGCGCATGTCACCTCGGTCTCGGCCGACCTCGAACCGCCGCTCGACTTCGCCGTCGCCGAGGCCGACCTCGAGCCGGGCGCCGCGCTCGCTGAGGTCCAGGTTGGCACGCTCGGTGATGTTCGAGTCGCGGAGTGAGCAGTCTCGGCATTTTGGCAACGCCATTATCCAGATTTTCCGCATGGGCGGTCTTACTGCTCCGGTGGCCCAACCCCGCGTAGGCCCCGTGATATCGTCGCGATCGAGGGGATGTCAGAAGACAACTTTCGAACGCAGCCATCCCAGACCGTCGATCCACTGGAGGCCAAAGTTCTGGTTTTTCGGCAGCAGCCGGAAGCCAGAGGTTTTGCGGCTCTGCGCCAGGAGCTACGCGATGCAGGGCGCGGTGAGCTGCTCGCCGAGCTGTGCGCCACGTGGGCACAACACGAGCGCGATCCGCATCGTGCGGCGGATGCGTGGTCGGAAGCCGGCGAAGCGATGGCCGTGCTCGGCGAAACCGCGACCGCGATCGAATATCTGCGCACCGCACTCGAGCTCGATCCGACGAACGACCGCGCAGCGGATCGCTTGCTCGAGATCGTCGAGCCCTACGATCCGGCGGCCGCGGCAGAGATCATCGAGACCGAGCTGACCGAGCTCGCGAAGCGAGACGGCAAGGGCAAGCGGACCGACGTGATCGCGAGGCGCGCATCGCACCATCGCCGCGCAGCGGTGTTGTGGAACGATCATTTAGGGCGCATCGATCGCGCGCTGTGGCACTGGCAGCAGGCGTGGAAGCTCGAGCCGCAAAAGACGGAAGCACTCGAGCAGGCGCGTTCGCTGTACGCATCGCTCGGCGACGAAGCGATGGTTTCGAAGCTGTACATGGCGGAGCTCGAAGTGCTCGGCCAGCGTGGCGATGCCGCGCGGAAGGCGCAGATTCGGTTCGAGCTCGGCAAGCTCGCGGTGCGCGGCAAGGATCTCGAAGCTGCTGCGAATCACCTCGAAGAAGCGGCGCGCCTCGATCCGCAGAATCTCGAGATCGCGGAGACGCTCGCCGAGATCTACGCGAATCCATCATTCCGCGCCGGGCAGACGCGCCACAAAGCGGGAGAGCTCTTCGTCGAGCTCGGCCGCAAGCGGCTCGCGACGCGCGACGACTCGTCGGGCATCAATTACCTGCGCCGCGCCGTCGGCGTCGATCCATCCGCGAAGGCGCCGTCGCAGGCGCTCGAGAGCGCACTGTCGGAGACGTCGCAGTGGGATGAGCTCGATCGCATCCTGCGACATCGCAGCATGGTCGTGACCGAGCCGGCCGAGCGCATGGAAGTCCTGCGCAGGCGCGCGGCGCTGTACCGCAACCAGCTGCCGAATCGCGAAGGCCTCATCGAGGTGCTCTCGGAGCTGCTCGCGTACGAGCATCCGGGCGGCAAGACGACGCTCGAGCTCAAAGAGCTCCTGCGCGAAGACCAGCAGTGGGAAAAGCTCTCGCAGCTGATGGAGGCCGAGATCAACGCGCTCGGCCAGGATCCGAACACGCCGGCCGAGGTCCTCGTCGCCGAGATCCTCGAGCTCGCGACCGTCGCACGCGAGCACCTCGGCGATCGCGATCGCGCCGCGGAGCTGCTCCACGAAGCGCTCGGCGTATCGCCGACGCACGAGGAAGCGCTCGCGCGCTATGTCGATCACTTTCGCGAGCGTCGCGATTGGCGCGGCCTCATCGATCTCTACGAGTTCGCGCTCGACAACGTGCGCGAAGCAGGCGCACCGCCCGAGGAGCTGATCCGGCGCCTCGAAGAAATCGCGCAGCTCGCCGAGCTGCGCATGGGTGATATCCCGCGCGCGATCGAAGCGTGGCAGCGCATCCACGAGCTCGAGCCAAGCTCCGGCAAGGTCGCCGAAGCGCTGCGCCGACTGACGGCGCGAGCGCGGATGTGGGAGCAGCTCGTGCAGAGCCTCGAGCAGGAGGTCGCCGCTGCCGGCGATCCGATCACGCGGATGCAGTCGCTCAAGAAGATGGCGCAGACGTATCGCGAGCGTCAGCTCGAGCCACGTCGCGCGATCGAGCTGTACGAGCAGGTCCTCGCCGAGAATCCCGAAGACGATGCGACGCTAAAGGCGCTCGTCGAGCTCTACGAGAAGGAAGGCGACGACCAAGGCCTCGCGAACACGTTGCGCCGTCAGCTCGAGCTCGATGTTCAGCGCATCAGCGAGCAGATGCGTCGCTCCGGCAAACCGGCGGAGGCGCCGAAGGAATGGCCTGTCGCGAAGCGGTCGGAGCGGCTCACCGTGCTGCGCCGGCTCGCGACGATCTACGAAACGCGGCTCGCCGATGTCGATGGCGTCGTCTACGCGTGCAGCGCCGTTCTCGAGCTGTTGCCCGGCGACCGCGATGCGCTCGAGCGCATGGAGCGCGTGCTCGACAAGGCTAACGATCCTCGCCTCGAGCAGACGCTCGAGTATCATGCGCAAGCATCTGCGAGCCCCGGCGAGCGCGCGAAGCTGCTCAAGCGGCTCGCGAAGATCGCGACCGCGAACGAAGATGATGTGATCGCGCTCGAGCGCTGGGAAGCGGTGATGCGCGTGTCGCCCGCCGATCCCGACGCACTCGCGGCGCTCGCGGCCCTGTACGAGCGCTCCGAGCGCTGGCCCGAGCTCGCACAGATCCTCGAGCGCATGGACGGCGGCCGCAAGCTTCCGGAGCCCGGCACGCCGGAAGCGGCGATGCGCTCGCTCGAGCTCGAGCGCTACGCGCTGGTGATGGACCAGCACATCAAGGATTCGGTACGCGCGATCAAAGCGTGGCACCGCGTGCTCGAGCTGACGCCTCGCAATCGCAACGCGCTCGATGCGCTGTCGCGGCTCTATCGCGCCGGCGCGAAGTGGAAAGAGCTCGCCGATGTGCTCGGCCGCATGATTCCGCTCGCTGCCGAGGATCCCGAGCGCGGCTGCGCGCTGTCATTCGAGCTCGCCGAGATCTTCGAGGAGAAGCTCGGTGCGCCGGTCGAAGCAATCCGCGTGCTCGAGGCGCTGCTGCGCGACATCAACCCGAATCACCTCGAGGCGCACACCGCACTGCGCCGCTTGCACGAAGCACGCGGCGATTTCGATGCCGCCGTGCGCGTCGCCGAGCGCGAGATGTATCTGTCGCCCGATCCGGTGCGCAAGATCTCGCGCGGCCTCGAGATCGGCTTCATCTGCCGCGATCGCCTGAACAATCCGACGCGCGCGCTGCAGGCGTTCAAGCGCGTGCTCGAGCTCGATCCAGATCAAGAGGAGGCGCTCGCGCAAGCCGCCGATCTGCTCGCGAAGCTTGGCCGCTGGAAGGAGCACGTCGCGATGCTCGAGCGCACGCTCGCGCGCGTGCCGAGTCGCGAAGCATCGGATCTGCCGCAACACGCCGAGCAGCGCCGTTCGTACGTCCAGCGCATCGCCGCGGCGACCGCCGACAAGCTCGGCGATCCGAAGGGCGCGTTCCGCTGGTGGCGCCGCGCGCACGACGAAGCGCCGGATGACCAAACGCTCAGCGATGTGCGCCGCGCCGGCGAAGCGTACGGCCTGTGGCGCGAGCTCGCCGAAGTGCTGACCGACGAGCGCAAGCGCCTGGTTGCCGCCGGCGGCGGCGTGCCCGCGGATCGCGAACGCTACGTCGAGCTGTCGCGCGAGCTCGCGGTGCTGTGCGAGCGCAAGACAGGCGAGAAGCCGCGCGCTGTCCAGGTGCTCGTCGAAGCGCTCAACGTCGCGCCGCGCGACCTGACACTACTCACCGAGCTCGAGCGGCTCGGCAGCGAGCTCGATCAGCGGCCGATCTGGAAATCTGTGCTCGAGGCGTTCGATGTCGCGATCGATGCGGCGATGCCGAATGAGCGCGTCGATCTATACATTCGTCGCGCGAAGCTCCTCGAGGAGCGCACGAACGACGCGAAGGGCGCCGTCAACGACCTGCTTGCCGCGTTCTCGTGGGGGCCGGATCGCGAAGACGTGCGCGCCCTGATCGAAGCGATCGCGCCGAAGGCGCGCGCGTGGAACGAGGTCGTCTCCGTCGACGCCGCGCTGATCGATCGCGCGACGCACACCGATAAGCGCGTGTGGCTGCTCCGCCGCAAGGCGCAGACGATCGAAGAGCAACTAAAGGATGCGCCGCGCGCATTCCGCACGCACCTCGTCAGCCTGTTGCTGTCGCCCGAAGACGCGGAGACCACGTCGCACCTGTGGCGACTCGCCCGCATCATCGGCAAGTACCGCGATGCCGACAAGACGCCGAAGGCCGAGCCGCAGCCAGCGTGGGTGCAAGTCGAGACCGCGATCGCCGAGGCCGTCGCGGCCGCGAATCGCGCGCTCGGCAACCGCTCGGCCGGGCGTCGTCCTGCAGCCGAAGAGCCACTCGAGATCGAGGGCGATCTGCGCGTCGGTGATTCGACGCAGCCGATCGATCTGAAAGACGTCGAGATCGCCGCCGACGCGATGAAGGAGATGGCGGACTCGATCCGGCGCGGCGATAAGCAGAAGCCGTTCGTGCGCGACGACGCGACGATGATGCTGTCGGGCAGCGACCTCGCGAAGATGGTCGTGCCCGGGCGGCCGAACACCGGCAAGATGCCGCCGCCACCGCCGCCGCGCCCACCGCAGATCGCGAAGCGCCCCGCGCCGCCGGTGCCGCCTCGCAAATCGCAGGCAGCCGTGCGTCGTCCGCCACTGCCGACGCTGCCAAACCGCGCATTCGACACGCCGTGGGAAGAGCTCGCCGTCGTGTACGAGAGCATGCCCGCGCCTGACGCGCAGAGCCGCCTGCGCTGGCTGTACAAGGCCGCCGAAGTTTGGGAAGGCGGTGCGAAGGACATCCCGCGCGCGTTCGACGCACTCGCGCGCGCGTTCGCACAAGCGCGGCGCACGCCGGAGGGCGACGCCGACGTTCGCGCGCGGCTCTTGCGCATCGCGCAGGAGCACAAGGCGTGGGACCGCCTCGCCGATCTCTACGAGAGCATGGCGGAGGATGCCGATACCGCGCACGCCGCAGCGGATCTGCTCATGGAGGTCGCAACGATCCGCTACGAGCAGAAGAAGCCGCGCGATGCCGAAGCGCAGCTGCGCCGGATTCTCGGCATGCTGCCGAACGATGCGACCGCGCGTGCGCGCCTCGAAGAGCTGTATCGCAACGAGGGTCGTTGGGTCGAGCTCGCGGCATCGCTCGAGGAGCGCACCGATCCGCGCCTCGGCTCGGCGGCACCGGAAGCCGAGCGCGCTCAGCTCTTGCGCGAGCTCGCACAGATCTATACCGAGAAGCTGCAACGCTCGCACGATGCGATCGATGCACTCGAGAAGCTGCGCGGGCTCGCGCCCGGCGACATCTCGATCCTCCAGCAGACGGCGGATTTGTATTCCGCCGTCGGGCGCTGGAGCAAGGTGATCGAGACGCTAACGCGGATCAACGAGATCGCGGAGGGCACCGAGGAGGCTCGGCTCGCGCTTCACACGATCGCGCAGATCTACGTGATCGAGCTCGAGCTGCCCGATCGCGCGATCGAGTCGTACTCGCTGATCACGACGACGTGGCCCGACGATCCCGAAGCGTGGGCCAAGCTCGACGAGCTGTATCAGAGCCAGGGGCGCTGGAACGAGCTCGCGGACGTCCTTCGCCGGCGCGCCGCGCTCGCGCGCGAGAACGTCGAACGCGCACAGCTCCTCGCGCGCCGCGCCAGCGTGCTGATCGAGCACCTGAACCAGCCCGAAGAAGCGGCCGCGACGCTCAAGCACGCGCGCTCGCTCGCGCCCGAAGATCCGACGCTCGCCGATCTACAGGTCGCCGCACTGACGAAGGCCGGTCTGTCACGCGAGGCGGCGGGCATCCTCGAGGATCGGATCGCCGAGCTCGCTGCACAGCTCGCGCAGATCGAAAAAGACAAGCCGCCCGAGCCGGCAGCAACGCCCGGCGCGCCACGCCAGCGCTCGCCGCGCGATACGCAGAATCGTTTCGGTCGCTCCGCCACGCAGCCCGCAGGCTCGCGCGGCAAAGCCGGCACGCCACCGGCCAACGCGCCGGCCGCTGCGCCCCCTGCACCGCGCGGCGTCTCACGCGGTGATCTCGCGGTGCTCTACATCCGGCTCGCGCAGCTGCGCAACGAAGAGCAGGATAAAGACGGCGCCCGCGCGGCGATCGAGCAAGCGCTCGCGCTCGTGCCCGAGCATCCGACAGCGCTCGCGGTGCTCGCCGAGCTGTCCTCGCCCGACGAAGATCCGCGCGCGTTCGCGGATGCAAAGATGCGCGAGGCCGAGAGCTCGCGCGATGAAGACGTCAAGATCGCGGCGCTGATGGCCGCCGGTGACGTGCTGCAGACGCGCGCCGGTGACCTCGCGGGGGCGCAAGCCGCATTCGAACGCGTGCTTCAGTTGCGGCCATTCCATGCCGATGCGACGTGGGCGCTCGCTGGGCTCTCCGAGAAGAGTGGCGATGCAGAGACCGCGCTGCACATTCTCGAGAAGAAGCTCGAGGATGAGTCGCTGACGCCGCCGGAGAAGGCGCGCATCCTGACGCAACTCGCAGCGCTGTCACGCGCCGCGGGTGTCACGCCGGCGGCCGAGCGTCGTTTGCTCGAAGCGCTCGGCACCGTCCCCGATCACATTCCGGCGATCATCGCGCTCGCCGATTTTTACGCAGAGACCGAACGGTGGGCCGATCTCGAAGCGTTCATGCGCGAGATCCTCGACGGCACGACGCTCGCCGCCGCGCCGGGCGCGCTCGTCGCCGATCTGCATCGCCGGCTCGCGACCGCGCAGGAAAAGCTCGGCCGCGACGAAGACGCGTACCAAACGCTGACGACGGCCGACCGCATGCATCGCGGTCACTTGCTGATCAAGCTCGCGCTCGGCGAGAACCGCTACAAGGCGCGGCGCTGGCGCGAATCGGCGCTGCACCTCTCGCCGCTCGCGAACCACGAGGATGCCGTGAAATATCCGAGCGAGGTCGCGCAAGGCATCTATCACGCCGCGCTCGCCGAGATTCGCTCGCTGCGTCCCGAGAAAGCGCCCGCGCTTTACGAGCGCGCGCTCGAGCTCAAGCCGAATTACGGTCCAGCGCTGCAAGCGCTCGCCGAGATCGCGATGGAGCAAGGCGATCCGAAGCGCGCAGCGGATCTGCTGACGCGACAGGCAACCGGCACCGAGGACGCGGCCGAACGGCTGCGCCTGTTCGAGGCGCTCGGCGACATGGCGATGCAGATGCTGCAGGATCCGGAACGCGCGCGCACGTGCTACGCCGCCGCGGTCGCATCCGCGCAGCCGCTCGAAGCGAAGCACGTGCCGCTGCTCGAGAAGCTGCTCGAGCGTCAGAACCTCGACGGTGATCTTGCCGGTTCCGCGCGCACCGCCGAGCTGATGGCTGCATTCGGCGCAACGCCGGCCGATCGCGCCGCGCGTCACCTGCGCGCCGCATACGATTACCTCGCTGTCGGCGACAAGATTCGCGCGCGGGCCGCCGCCGATCGCGCGGTCGAGTGCGATCCATATGATGTGGATGCCGTTGATCTCGCGTCGACGATCGCGATGGATCAGACCGATGTCGACGCGGTTGTCACGATGCTGACGCGGCTCTTGAGCGCGAAGGACGATCGCTTCAATGCGACGAGCGCCTCGCATCGCGCGCTGCTGTCGTACCGGCTCGGGGCTGCGCGCGCCCAACGCGGTGATACGCGGCAGGCGATTCCAGCGCTCGAGAAGGCGGTCCAGCTCGCGCCCGAGTCCGACGGCGCGACACTCGCACGCCGGCTGCTCGTCGATCTCGCGAAGCAGAGCGATGACCCTTCGCGCCGCGATGCCGTCGCGGGTCACCTCGCGGCGATCGTGCACTCGACGGGCGCACTGTTCGATCTCGTCGCGTGGGCCGATGAGCTGCGCCGCCAGAACAAGATCGATGGCGCGCGCGCGACGCTCGAGCTTGCTGTCGCGTGCGGTCACCACGCCGATGTCCACCAGCACGCATTCCTGCAGATCCACAAGCCGCACGAAATGCGCGACGACGAGCCGTACAAGGCCGTCGTCGAGGATCGCTCGATGCTCGTCAGCGAGGATCATCCGCTCGCGCCGGTTGCCTCGACGCTCGCCGAGGCCGCCGCGCTGATGTGGCCCGATCTCGACGACATGCTGACGCGCGCCGGCTGCCAGGGCGCAAAGCGCATGCCCGCATCGAGCAGAGCGCGCGCAGTCGGCATGTTGCCGCGCCTCACGACGGCGCTCGGCACGGGTGCCGTGATGATGTATCACGCCGATACGCAAACCGACGTCACGGTCGTTGCCGCCGGAACACCGGTGATCGTGCTCGGTCGCAGGCTGTCGAGCGAAGCAACGCCAATTGCGCTCGACGAGGTTCGCGCGATCCTCGCGCGTGCCGTCGAGCTCACGCGTCCCGAGCATCTCGCGTTCGCCGGCTTGCCGCAGCGCGACGCGACGCGGCTCTTGACCTCCGTCGTTCGCTTGTTCGGCCCGCAGCCGCTCAAGGAAGCCGTGTCTGCATTCGTCGACGAGGATGTGCAACGCGGCCACGACGAAATGGTCAAGGGTGCGCTGCCGGTGAAGCTGCGCACGCGGCTCGAGTCGCTGCTCGCGGGCATGCCGGTCTCCGCGCTCGATAACGCGAAGTACCTGATGGTGTGCGAGCGCAACGCGGATCGCGCCGCGCTACTCGTCGGCGGCGATGCAGGCGTGATCGTCGCCGGCGCGAAAGCGCGCAGCGACAATACCGATCATCTGATTCGCGGCATCGGCCACCCGAACTGGCTCGCGACGCGTCACAAGCTCGGCATCGGCGTTCGCTGAATCTCGCCGCTGCCGCGATGCGCCGGCAGTAGCTGGCTCAAATGCCACGCCTGCACGACGAGCTGGCGCTGCGCCTGGCGTCCCGCGCGATACGTCGCAGCGGCGTGAATGCCGGCCATCGCGATCGTCGCGAGGCTCGCGACCATCAGCATCGTCAACGTCGAGACGTTGTTGACGTCGAGCGCACCGGCGTGACTGATCAACAAGCCTTCGCGGATTTCCCACGTCACGTGCAAGAGGCCGAGGATCTCGAGCGTGATCGGCACCAGGAAGCCTACGCACATGATCGCGATGAGCAGCCACGCGCGCTCGACGAATACCGGGTACGCCATCATCGACATGATGACGACGCACGTCAGTGCCGGAACGAACGTCCACGGGCCCGCCAGCCGCGTGATGAGGCCGAGCAGCAGCGTGTTGCCAATCGCGTAGAGGAGCATCATGCCGAAGCTCTGACGCGGCTTGAACACGATGCGTAGCGCGAGCATCGCGAGAACCAGCGCCGCCGCGAACACGCTGAGCAAGACATCCCAGCGTCGCACGCCGTTCCACGCAGCGATCGGCAAGAACGACGCGATCATGAGGTACGCGGCAACCGACGTACGCGCGTGGCGGCTGACGTTCTCCGCATCCGCCGCGCGAAGGGCCTCGTCGACCTCGGGCGGTGGATTCGTCGGCGGCTCGAGCATGAGCGCAGTGATCAGCTCGGCCGCACCTTCGGATTCCGGATCGAGTGCGAGCGCGCGACCGGCGGCGCGCATCGCCTCGGCGCGACGCTCTTCGTTCATCGCGGCACGCGCGGCCCACACGAGATCGACAGCCATCGTGCGGCGACGCGCGACATCGCGATCACCGTCGAGGAATGCCTGCACGCGCTCGGCAACCCGGCGCGCTGTCGGCCGCGTCGTCGGATCCATCGCGAGCATCGAGCTGCACAAGCTATCGAGCTCCGGTGGCACCGCGCGATCCGCGCGCCGTCGCGCGGGGGACAGCGTCACCTCGCCGTTGAGCGTGCTCGCCACCGCCGTCGAGCCGCGCGGATGCAATGGCTCGCCGGCGAGGATCTCGAACAAGATCGAACCGAGTGCGTAGACGTCGGCGGGGCGGCCGGTATCGCCGACGCCCTGGATTTGTTCCGGCGACATGTAGCCCGGCGTGCCGAGCAAGTCGCCGCTCTTGACGTCGAGGCTGTCGATGTCATTTGTGACGACCTCCGTGATCGCTTCGCCGACGACGCGCGCGAGCCCCCAATCGAGCACGTAGATATCGCCGTAGTTGCCGACCATGACGTTGCCTGGCTTGAGATCGCGATGCACCACGCCGCGCGCGTGCGCGAACTCGATCGCCTGACAGACCTCGACGAACGCGCGCAAGAGGCGCGTGCGATTTTGCTCGGGAACCTGCAACAGCTCCATCAGCGTGACGCCGGCGAGCTGCTTCATCGTGAAATACGGCCGGCCGTTGTGATCGCGCCCCATCTCGTGCACGGGTGGAATCGCCGGATGATCGAGGCGCGCCTGGATGCGAGCCTCCCGCAAAAATCGCTGCGTCTCCTCAGGCGTCGGGTCGGCCTTGCGCAGCCGCTTGATCGCGACGTTGCGACCGATCCGCAAGTCGTGTGCGGCCACGACCTCACCGATTCCGCCGCGGCCGATCAGCTCGCCAAACGTGTACCCGTCGAGCGTCTTCGTGACGTCGTCAGGCTGCGTCGGATCATCGGGCTGCATCCCCCGATCGTAACCTCGGACCATGGTTTATAGTGCGGCCGATGTATCTGGGAATCGTCACGGGCACGGTCGTCGCCGAACGCAAGGCGTCTGGCCTCGAAGGCAAAAAAATCTTGCTCGTGCAGCCCGTCGATGAGCGCCAGAAGCCCGTTGGTGACGTCCAGGCCGCGGTCGACACCGTGCAGGCAGGTGTCGGAGACCTCGTCTATCTCGTCGGCTCGCGCGAAGCCGCGCTCGCGCTCGATCCGTGGTTTGTCCCCGTCGACGCCGCGATCGTCGGCATCGTCGACGGCCTGGATACGCCATGAAGTGTTGTCGCGTGCTCGGCCCACTGTGGGCGGCGGTCAAGCATCCCGCGTTTGCGGGGCGCCCGCTGTTCGTCGTCCAGCCCGTCGACGAACACGGCAAAGACAGCGGCGCGAGCTTTGTCGCGATCGATCACGTGCAAGCCGGTGTCGGCGACAAGGTCATCGTACTGACCGAAGGCAACGGTGTACGTCAGATCCTGCAGATGGGCGACATCGTCCCGATTCGTTCGATCATCGTTGGCATCGTCGACCACGTGGAGACGGCGTGAAGCAGCTGCGCATGCAAGTCGTCGAGACGTCGCGGCTGATCCATGCCGCGGGCTGGTGCGCGAATCACGATGGCAACGTCACCGCGCGCGACGGCAATCGCTTCATCGCGACGCCCACGGCCACGTCGAAGCGCCTCGTTGCCGAGCGCGATCTGATCGAGGTCGATAGCAAAGGCAACGTGAGCGGGCACGGCCGCGTATTCGGCGAGATCGGGCTGCACCTCGTCGTCTACGAACGCCGCCCCGACGTCGGCGCGGTCGTGCACGCACATCCGCCCAACGCGACGGCGATCAGCGCGAGCCGGCAAAACCCGATCGAGCGCCCGTTCATCGCCGAAGCGCTCGTCTCGCTCGGTCCCGTGATTCCAAAGCTGCCGTACGCGCAGCCGGGCGATGCCGCGCGCACGGCGCTCGCGCCGTGGTGCGAGCTCGTCGATGCAGTGCTCCTCGGTAACCACGGCGTGATCGCGTGGGGCAAGGATTGCGAGACCGCGCTGCTTCGGCTCGAGCTCGTCGAGCACCTCGCGAAGATCGCCATCGCTGCGGCGCCGCTTGGCGGTGTCGAGCCGCTGCCCGAGTCGGCGATCGAGCCGCTGCTCGCTGCGCGCGCGAAAGCGAACATCGGCCGCGCGGCCGACCGCGCCGTCGAGACAGCATCGCAGTTGCTCGGTCGCGGCACTCGGCACCAGGGGCCTGTTGTCGCGTGCGCACCGGCGCCGCACTCGGAAGTTCCCGTCGTGCCGCCGAGTGGTGGAAAGCCGCATGATCTCGCTCAGGTCGTGCGCGAAGAAATCGTGCGCGCATTGCGCGGCGGTTAATTATACCTCGCCAAGGCTCGGTAACTTTTAGGCCGCTCGTGCGTACACACGGCATGAGAGCCCTTTTGCTCGTGCTCGCCGGGTGCAGTGCCGCCGCCGGCGAGCCTCGCTCCGATGAAGCCCCGCTCGTGATCGAGTTATTCACGTCGCAAGGCTGCAGCTCGTGCCCGCCCGCTGATCGCTTGCTCGACAAGCTCGCGCATGCCGGAGAGCTCGCCGGCCGTCCACTCGCGCCGCTCTCGTTTCACGTCGACTACTGGGACGACCTCGGCTGGGCCGATCCGTACGCGCGCCCCGCATGGACCGAACGCCAGCGCCAATACGCGCGCGCGATCGGCGATGCGAGCGTGTACACGCCCGAGCTCGTGATCGGCGGTCACGTCGGCGTCGTCGGCTCGCAAGAAAAACGCGCCGCCCAAGCGATCGCCGCGGCGCCGCGCCAGCAGAAGCTCGCCGCCACCGCGACGTGGTCGAAGTCGAGTCTCACCGTCGAGGCGACCGCTCCCGCGAGCGCGGATGTGTTCGTTGCAGTCTGGGAAGACGGCACGCGCAACAAAGTGCCGCGCGGCGAAAACGCGGGCGCGACGCTCGTCGCGGACCGCGTCGTGCGCAAGCTCGAGCGCGTCGCGCAGGCAGGCAAGACCGGCAAACTAACAATCGCCATCGACACTGCGGGGCGCGACATCGGTGCTGTCGCATTCGCGCAAGCGCCCGATAAACGGATCATTGGCGCAACCCTCCTGCCGCGTAACTAGCGATACGGCAAAATCCGCCGTTTCCCCGACGGAGAATTTGTAGCTCTGTAGTACAACCGCCGGACCATGATTCGTGCAGCAGTTGCTCTACTCGTCACGGTTAGCCTCCTCGCCTGCTTTCCGCATAATCCGCGCGCGCGCACGTACGCGAAGATCACGGAAGGCGGCCTGCTGGTCGGCGGTATCGTGGTCGCCGGGTTCGCCGAGACCGGCGCTAACTGCGACAAGATGTCGATGCCCGGCGTCGATAACTCGAGTTGCAAGACGAAGGCGAACATCCTGAGCGCCGTCGGCGTGACGCTGATCGTTGCCGGGTTGCTCGGCTTTGTCGCGACGATCTCGACCGCCGAGGATGAGAAGAAGAACGTCGAGGTCAAGCAAGAGAAGCCCGCCGAGCCCGCGCCCGCTGCCGCCGCGCCGGCGCCTGCACCCGAGGCCGGCTCCGCGGCAGGCTCTGCTGCTGGTTCCGCGGCTGCGCCCGATCAGGGCTCGGCTGCGACGCCGCCGCCGGCGCCCTGATCATTCGAGCTCGCGCACGCGCGGGTCATCCCCACCGAGCTCGTGCTGCGCCATCGTGCGCCACCGCGTGACGAGCGCCTGCAAGGCGACACGGTCGGCGGGCGTGCCGCGCAATCGATGAGCACGCGCCGCTGTCGTCACCGCATCGAGCTGCGATAGCAAGCGCGCTCGGCGCCGAAGTCTTCGGTCGCTTTGTCGGCGAGCGCGATCGCCTCGTCGAGCTTGTTCGCCAGTAGCGCCGCCTTCGCGCGCAACAGCGCGAGGTCGCCTTCGAGGTCACGCTGCGGAATACGCGCGAGTTGCTTGCCAACAGCGTCGATCCTCGTCGCGATCTCGGCCTGTGGTGCTCCTCGCCGGATCGCATCAGCGGCGATCGCGCGCGCCACATCGAACGCGACGTGTTCGTCCCAACACGTCACGTCGGTACTAACGCCCTGGACGTCGTGCTCGAGGGCGGGGATGTTTCCCGGCAGATTCACGCCGGCATCGAGCACCACGATGCGCGCGATTGCCTCGACACACGAATTGAAGGACTGCTTTGCATGGTCGATAAGCTTTTGGGCAGCCGCCGCATCGAGCGGCTCACGCTCGTGCTCGCGCAAAAGCTCCTCGCTCAGTAGCGATTCCCACCTTGGAGTCAGCGGCTGAAGGCGCGGCCAGTCGGCGCGCTCGCACAAACGTGGATCAACGAGGAACCGCTCGAGCTCGACGTGATCGGACCTCATCAATAGCCGCGCAGTACGCACGACAAAATCGAATCGTTCGATCACCGCGTCGAGACAAAGAGTGCGGCGTTGTTCGGGCGCGAGCTTGCATCCCCGCTCGCGCACCTCCCGCCAGTTTTTGAGGTCGGTGTCGAGCAGAGGGCCGAGAGCGTTCCCACGGGCTGCTGCGAATACCTTGATCGTGAGTTGCTCGCTCGCCCTCCAGACTTTCGCGGGGTCTCGTTGAGGCGGCCGACACGGCTCCTGAGCTTCGGCGCGGAACAACGCAGACGCGCCAGCCGCGACGAGCAACGTGGCGCCGATCACCGCGACAGCGAGGCGCACGATGCGCCAGCGCTCGCCACGTGTGATTGCCGCGAGCAGCGCCTCCATCGAGGGCCAGCGCTTCGCGGGATCCGGATCGAGGCCGCGCCGCAAGATGTTGCGCAGCCGCCGCGGCACTTTCGAGTCATCGAGCTTCGGCATCGCGCCGCGCTCGAACGCGTGTACGACGTGCGCCAGCGGACCGGTTCCCTTCGTGCCACTGGCCTCAACGGTCGAGGCGATCGCGTCCGCGCGCACCGCTTCGATCGTCGACGGCTGAAACGGTCGCTCACCGGCGAGTGCTTCCCACAGCGCGACGCAGAACGCGAATTGATCCGCCGCCGGTCCGACGCTCGCGCCGATCCATTGTTCCGGCGCCATGTACGCCGGCGTGCCGACGAGCGCGCCGGTTTGCGTGAGCTCCGGCAGCGATGACGGCGACGCACTCGCTTCGCGCGGCTCGGCCTCTGCATCGTGCCCGCGCGCGAGCCCGAAGTCGGTGACCACGATGCGACCATCCTTGCGCCGGAGCACGTTGCCGGGCTTGAAGTCGCGATGCACGAGGCCCGCAGCGTGCGCGGCCGCGAGCCCCCGCCCCGCTGCGATGAACGCGCGCAGGATCTCGTGGTGCGACGGTTTCGTCGCGAGCCATTCGTGCAGCGTGCCCCCTTCGATCAGCTCCATCGCGATGTAATCGCGACCGCTCGCGCTGCCGACGTCGTGGACGAGTGCGACGTTCTCGTGAGTCACGCGGGCCATCGCCCGCGCCTCGCGCAGCAGCCGCTGCCTGCCTTCCGCGGAGCCGGCATGGTGCAAGACTTTCAGCGCGACGCGTCGCTCGAGATCGACATCGAGCGCAGCGTGAACAACGCCCATGCCGCCAGCGCCCAGCTTGCGCTCCAGCCGATAGCGCCCGACCGCCCCATCGTCATCCCCCATCGACCAAGTCTAGATCGAAGCGGCTTTGCGCCCGATGCGCTTACCCTTGCGCTCGCAGATCTTGCTGCCGTCGTACACGGGCACGTGACGCGCCCACGCGTGATCGCCGCGGCTCGCCGATACCGGCAAGAACCAGCCCTTGCGACCGACGAACAGATCGAGCTGATTGCCGTTGATGTGACCACCGGTGTCGTCGGCGACCACGCAGCCATCGTGGATGTATCCGCCCCACGGCGCGCGGCCCGGCATCGTGCGCCCTTCCAGGAGCGGGATATAGAGGAGCGAGCCGAGCTTGATGAGCCGGCGATCGACGGCGACCGTGCGGAACGGTTGCAACGGCCGGCCGGAGCCCGACGTGCCCCACTGCGTCTCGGTGACCTTGAAGCAAGGTTTGCGCGCGCACCCGCAGCCGCCCCAGATGTTCAGTAGCCGACCATCGTGCAGCTTGCCGGTGCCCTGCATCTGGAGCTCTGAGGCGAACTCGCTCGACACGCTCGCGATCGGCATGCACTTCGTCGGCTCGTAGAGCGTGACGATGTCGGCGCTCGGCGCGATCGATGCGAGCGTTTCGTCATTCGCCGCACGCTTCGGCAACTTCGCGCGAATCTCGTCTTCACCGATCACGTAGTAGAACGTGATGTCGAACTTGCCGAGCTGCTTGGGATGCTCGGGTTCTTTCGGCTCTGGCTTCGGCTTTTCGACCACGACTGCGGCCGGCGGCGGTGGATTGCTCGCTTCGACCTTGGGGCCTTCACACCCGGCAAGGCCGAGCACCAGCGGCATGACGCCTTTGATGCCATCGACAATCCGTGCGATCAGATCGGCGACGTAGCCGACGCCCGCATGCACGAGCTGCCGGATCGACGATCGATCTTCACCCACGGCAATCGATGCTAACGCCCGCCCTCCGGAGTAAAGAGCAGCCAGGGCAGAAAAGTGCGCCCAGCCGCTAAACGTTGTTCACGATGTAGTTCTAGAAGCGCGCCTGCAACGTCGCGTTGATGCCGAGCTGGTTGAAGTTTCCAAACTCGAACTGAAACGGCGACTCGGGGTTGTTCGGATCGACGCGCTGATACTTCGTCACGTTGCCGTCGTAGCTGTAGAAGACTTCGAGTAGCGCGGTGAAGATGCGACCGAAGTCGAGCTTCGTGATGCCTTTGACCGCGAACTGAGGCACGGCGGTTTCTCCGACGGGCAAGATCGTGATGAGCGTGTCGATGTTGTTGTTGCGGATGACCGCGGTCGATTCACCGCCCATGCCGCCGCCGCCCGGAATGCCCTTCGTCGAGGTCAGCGTTGCCGGCTTGTCGATGCCCGCGATCACGCCGACCGTGATGAAGTCGTTCCAGTTCCTGTCGACGCCAACGGCCGCGAAGATATCGGGCGCCGTTCGATAGTCCGCCGGGAAGTCGGAGTACGTCGGCAAGCTCGGCTGCGAGTGAAGGATATAGGCGAGCGTGCGGTAGCTCGCATCGAAACGCAGTCGGATGCGATCGATCATCACGCGCACGTTGACGTCGGCGGCGTAGCCCTTCTGCACCTTCGTCGAGCCGGTCATCTCCGGATCTTTGAGCGTCTGGAACAGCGCCGTGCCTTCGGCCATCACGAGCCACGCGAGGCCGCCCGGGTACTTCACCGGATTGAACAGGCCGCTGACGCGCTCGTTGTTGTTCTTGTACAGCTTGTAATCGATCGACGACTGCACCGGCATGCCGTCGTGGAACGCGACCTGTGCCGACGCGCCGAAAAGCTGAACCTTCTGATCATTCACGTCGACGAGCTCGTTGTAGCCGCGATCGAAGAAGCCACCGTTGACCTCGAGGCGGATCATTTCCGTCGGATCGATGCCCGCGCCGCCGAGCACGGCGAGCGACGCGACCTCTTCGGCAGTGCGACGGTCGAGTAGAACCGCGCTCTTCGCGCCGGCGAACGCATACAGCATGCCGCTGTCGTATTGGACTTTCATGCCCGGCGTCGCCGACCGCGCGCGGCGGTACTCGGGACTGCCACCCCACGACAGCCGATAGCTGTAGCCAAGGCGCATGCGATCGCTCGAGACCGGGAACACGGTCAGGCTGATGCGCGTCGGATCTTTGTGCGCGGGATCCTTCCAGTTCGACAGCGTGATGTACGTGCCTGCATCGGAGAGCTCGATCGTCTTTTCCGATAGCTCGTTGATGCGGAGCACGAGCGCGCCTTCGGCATCGAAGTGGCCGTTGTGATAGTCGCGGTACATCACCGCGTGCGACAGCGTCTCGAAGCCGCTGTATCGCGTGTCGTAGTTATCGAAGAACAAGACGCCGAGCGAGTTCGGCACGCCGAAGCGCCAGCCCGGCACGCTCGGGATGGTCTCGCCCGGTTTCACGAGCACGTTCTCGTTCGTCAGCGTGAACGCGATACGCGTGTCCATGAAGCCGCTCGAGCCGGTGAGATCGGTCGGGCCTGCGGTCGCCGGTTGATCCTTTTCCGCCTGCTCCTTCGCCGCGCGATCGGCCGCTTCTTTCGCGGCGCGCTCGTTGAGCACCTTTGCCATCTCGGCATCGACGAGCTCGCGAATCTTCGCTTCATCGAGCGGGCCGGTTTGCGCGGGCTGATCCGCAGGCGGCGTCGGCTCGCCACCTGGTTGCGCAGTGGCAGTGACCGGCGCAGCGAGCGCCACAACCAAAGCTAGTCTCTTCATGTGTCCTCTATTGCAACGTGAGATCCGCGTTGCCACGCGGATAGATAATCCAGACATTGAAGCTGCCGATATTGACCGGACGGAGCACGCCGACAACGCGCGGCAACGTGCGACCAACGAGCGTCGACGGATCGATCGTAGTTACGCCGCTCGTGATCACGTTGAGCACGTTGCGATTACCCGGCGTGCACGTTCCAGCCGGATCGAGCTTCCACTGCTTATAGGTGTTGTAGTCGTTATCTAGTGGGCAAACGGTCGCGTTGAGCACCGCGATCGGCGCCGCTTCATTGCGCTCGAACATGTACTTGTTCGTGAACCACATCGCATCGAACGTCGCCGGCGCCGGCTCGCGGGCGGGATTGACGTCGGCGGTATCGGCGTCGACGAACGTCTGCGGAAACCCGATCTCGGTGAGGCCGTTGAACTCCGACACGCCACCCGCGAAGCCGTCGATCAGCTGGCCTTCTTTGATCAGCCGGAACCTCTCGTCACGCGCCGCCGAGAATGAGAACACCATCTTGTGGTCGTAATCGCCGGTCGTGCACGGCGGCGCACCACCCGGGCCGCATTGCACATCCGACACGGTGTAGCCCTGCGCGAACACGCTCGTCACGACGAGCCGGCCGTCGGCGCCATAGCGCGACGCGTGCACGGTTACCTGCTTGAGCTCGAGCGGCGACGCCGACAGCGCGTTGAGCGCCATCTCATCGGTAGGCCGCTGGATGTCTTGGATGTACGGGTCGCGATACCAGAGCACTGGCGATGCACCCGAGGCGTACGTCGGATTGACATCGGCGCCGTCGTCGAGCCACAGCGTCGTCGGCCCGAAGACCGGCGGTAAATTGATCGTCTGATTCGTCGCCGTGCCGCCATTCATCGCGATCACCGCGAGCGGTGTGCCGCCGAGGTACGGCGTGAGCGTGCCGAGGAAGTTGACGTAGACCTGAACGGCGTTGTTGTACGTCGTGTCGACGTTGCCATCGGCATCGAGCGCGGTCACGTTGACCGTCACGGTGCGGCTCGTATCCGGCAGCCGATTCGTCACCGATCCGGGCGACGGCGAGACGAGCTCGACCCTGAGCGACTGCGTCCCCGTGATCGGCTCGCGCGTCTCGACGCACGCGCACAGCGCGATAAGCAGTACTACTCTCATTCGAACACCGGCCTGATCCGTCCGTCGTGCGCTTCGATATCCGCATCGAGGCACGAGACGTTGCCCCAGCGGTCCTTCACGGTGCGTTGCTCGGTATCGGTATCATCGCGGAGCGCGTCCGTCGCGATCGTGCAGTACTTGCCCTTCGGCAACGTCGAGCATTGCAGCCCCGGCGGATCCGTCGGGCATGCCGCGGTCTCGCAGCTGATGCCGGTGTTGCACACGTTCGTCTGCCGGTTCAAATACACCGTCAACGAGTCGCGTAGTGAGATGCCAGTGTTCTGTTGCGACGTGTTGCGCTTGAGCACGATGAAGCCCGAGCCGCCGGCCGCGATGTAATCGTTGACCGCGACGCGATAGAGGCCCGACAGCGACAGCGGCGCGCAGCGCGTGGGATCGATCGGCCCGTCGGGGTTGTCGCCGCGACAGTGC
>Ga0070698_100001550_pt1 | contig 25507 bp, 37 predicted proteins | sample KBSK1502metaG_FD_65477 | JGI IMG/M metagenome (GOLD analysis project Ga0070698, IMG submission 65477) | Corn, switchgrass and miscanthus rhizosphere microbial communities from Kellogg Biological Station, Michigan, USA - KBS K1-50-2 metaG | ecosystem: Host-associated > Plants > Roots >... | reverse complement strand
ATCACCGAGTCGTCGATGTGAAACTCATACACGTCGTGCACGCCGCGCGCCGACGAGGCGTCGAAAGTTTCACGGAGGAAAAGGAGCCCCCAGGCGGGACGAAACGCTTCGGTGCGCTTTCGACGGTTGGCGGCGAGGATTCGAACGCCCCAGGCCGCGAGAGGAACTATCGCTCGGGCCAAATCGCGACCGTCTTCGGTGAGCTCGTAGACCTTCGAGGCGGCCGGAGGCGGCAACGTTCGGCGGATGATCAATCGCGCCTCCTCGAGACGGTTCAGCCGCTCGGTAAGTACTGCTGTGCTGATCCCTGGTAGCCCTTCCACGAGATCCGAGAAACGGCGCGGCCCGAAGGCAAGCTCGCGAATGATCAGCAGGGTCCACCGCTCCCCAACCAGATCGAGCGCCTTCGCCAAGCCGCAGTATTGCCCGTAGACCTTGTCCGCCACGATTCCTCCATCCGGTTGACAGCCTTACCCGCATAGTATAGCCTTCGCAATCGAATTAACTTCGAAAATAGAAGTTAGTTCTTTGTTATACGTAGTATCTGAACAGCGGTCACACCGTCATCTTTGGCTGCCCTGTTCCGGCGACCGAGGATGGGGCTTCGGCAGAACGCTGCATCGAGCGGTCGCAAGGAGGCACGATGATCAAGAAGGTGGTCGAGACCTGGTACCGGGTCGTTGCGGGCGAGCTCCCGGAGGCGCTGGACGGTCTGCTGGCGGACGACGTCGTCTTTTACTCGCCGATCGTGGCGGAATCACACTGATGGACGGTCACAGCGGTCGTTCGGCAACACGAGAGGGACGCGACCATCGTCCAAATCGCAAATCCCAGTTCAAATCAGTGAGGGACACCCGGTTTGTGGTGCGGGACAAGGAGGGCGCGCGATGCCGGAGCGGCTGCCAGCGGCGATGACGCGTCGGAGATTTCTCTTCTCGGGCGCGGGCGGGGTCACGGTGACCCTGCTCTTGCCCGAGCTGTCGGCCTTTGCCCACGCCGGGGGAGCCGTCGCGGAGCTCACCGAATATCCCACAAAGAAGGTGGAGGCGAAAGACATGGCTGCCTACATCATTGGCCTACGTCGATCAGCACCTCGGGGGACGGCATGGTTAAAGGAATATCTCCCGAAGACGGCCGCCCTGGCAGCAAAATACGGCGGCAAAGCCTTGGTCGGGGGCAACTCCACGCCGCGGCTTCTGGCCCTGGAAGGGAAGCCGCCCCTCGCCGTCGTCATTCTGGAGTTTCCTTCTCTCGAGCTGGCGCAAGCATGGCACGACGACCCGGACTATGCCCCGCTGAAACAGTTGCGCCAGGCCAACGTTGACATGGACATCTTTGTCGTAGAGAGAGTGTGAGTACGCCGTCGGCAGAGCAAGGGCGCTTGGGTCATCCGTCCCACCGCGACACCGGAGCAGTAGTCTCGTACCGCGATCGAAGATGTGGCGGGTCTGGGCGGGCGATCATCTGGCGCGGCGTCCTCGGTCTGCGGCTGAAGTCGCAGCCTTCGACGGAGCGGGTGGGCGGATGGGAAGATCGCCGATCGCGGCGAAGATTGGATCGGGCTCGAGGCGTCCTCGACTCCGAGTCTGAATTCTCGTCTTGACGTCCAATTTAGAACATATATTCTATAACTCATGGCGCGGCCTCCGAAATTCGACGAGGAGCAGTTTCTGGCGGCGGCAAGTCGGTTGATCGCCACCCACGGTCCCGCCGGGGCCACGATCGGGGCGATCGGGCGTGCAGTGGGTGCGCCGACGGGCTCGATCTACCACCGGTTTGACTCGCGCGATGTTCTGCTCGCCGAGGTGTGGCTGCGGGCCGCCGCCGCCTTCCAGACTGCGTTCTTTACGCGGCTTGCCGGCGCGAAGCCTCGGGAGGCCGGCCTCACGGCGGCGCTCTATATGGCGCAGCGCGTCCGGGAGCATTCGGATGAGGCTCGCCTGCTGCTGCTCCATCGGCGGGAAGACTTCGTCGACCGGGGGTGGGCCGTGACGCTGCGCCGCCGGGCCGAGCAGCTCCGGCAACAGGTGGAGACCGAACTACGCGCCTTCAGCCAGCGGCTCTGCGGTCGCGCGGACGTGCCGACTGTCCGGATCGTGGCCTATGCGGTGGTTGAGGCGCCGTTCGCGGCCGTCCGCCGCCACGTCGAGGCCAACGAGAGCCCTCCACAGTATGTAGATGAACTGATCCGCGTCACGTACGAAGCCACCATCGGCTTGCTTGGCGTGCACAGACGCTGGCAGACCGGGGACGGCGAGTCTCCTCACAGCAAGATACGAGGATGAGCGGCGCGATCGAGTCGGCGCGAACGGAGCACCGAGGCCAACCCGCGAGGAGGGATTGCCATGAGCCGAGTGAATGAGTGCGAAGAGCATGGGGCGATCGGGGGGGCGGAGACGCCGAGGCGGCCGGTGCGGGTGGCAATCGTCTATCACAGCGTCAAAGGGCACGTCGCGAGACTCGCGGAGGCCGTCGTCGAGGGTGTTCAGCACGTGCCGGAGGCGGCCGCAGATCTCGTGGCGCTGCATGGGCCGAGCGCTGCGTTCTGGGAGGTGCTCGACCGAGCGGATGCATTGGTCTTCGGCTGCCCGACGTACATGGGGGGCGTCTCATCTGTGTTCAAGGCGTTCGCGGAGCAGAGCCTCGGTCCCTGGCTCGACAACCTGCGGTGGCGGAACAAGGTGGCGGCGGGGTTTACCCACTCGCAGGCCATGAGTGGAGACAAGCTGCATGCCCTCCAGTACTTCACGATCCTGGCCGCCCAGCACGGGATGCTCTGGGTGCCTCTCGATCTCTATCCCGGTTGGTGCAGCCGCGCTGGGGCGATCACGGACCTGAATCGCCTCGGAGGATGGCTCGGCGTCATCAGTCAGTCAGATCGCGATGCCGCCCTCGACGCGGCCCCGAACTCGGGGGATCTCGAGACCGCCCGTTATCTCGGCCGTCGCGTGGCCGAAGTCACCCGTGACTTGCTGGTTGGCCGCCACGCCGCAGACCGGGGCAATGGCGCTTGCCAGATGCAAGGCAGCAAATCCGAGACATAGCGATGGGCGCGTTCGGCGAGGAGGAGGCGGACGATGCATTCCGAGTCGAAGCTGTTTGACCTCGTGGGCACGTACGACTCCGTATTCTTGCGACTGGCGTTAGGACTCACCTTTCTCGCGGCAGTGACCGATCGTTTCGGGCTGTGGGGCCCGCCAGGAACCCCCAACGTTGCCTGGGGCAATCTTGAGCGCTTCGGAGCCTATGCGGCCATTTTGAATCCGTGGGCCCCGACCGCACTGATCCCGGGGATTGTCTGGATCGTCACGGTCGCCGAGACGTGGTTGGGGTGTGCGCTGATCCTTGGCTTCCGGACTCGGTGGTCCGCGTTCGGGAGCGGCGTCTTGCTGCTGTTATTCGCGCTCGGCATGAGCACTGGGACGGGCGTGAAGTCGGCACTGAACGCCTCGGTTTTCTCGGCCTCCGCTGCAGCCTTTGCGCTCTCCATCCGGCACGTCTCCGTGTGGAGCATCGATGCTCTTCGGCAGAGGAGATCACGCTGCGGCTAGCACGCTCCGCCACGACTTGGTACGAGCTCGCCCCGAACCGTCAGACGTGTGGACAAGGCGATCGTGAAAGGAGCCAATCATGAGGGCTAAGGAGAACGCCGAGGTGATGCTCGAGATCTTTAGCGCGATCGAGCGACGTGATCCCCAACGGGTGCTCGACCTCTGCTGTTCCGATGTCGAGTTTCACTGGCCGCCATCGCTCCCGTACGGTGGGATCTCACGCGGTCTCGGGGGCGACCGTCCGACCTGGAACGAGACGTGGATCCCTCTGCAACCCACCGAGACCGAGCGCCGCATGGATCCTCGCGTCGTGGCGGCGAGCGACGATGAGGTGGTCGTACTCTGGCGGCAGCGGGGCGTCAGCCGAGCGGGCGACCGCTTCGACAGCCCGGTGCTAGGGCTCTATCGGATCCGCGAGGGAAAGCTCGCGCGCGCCCAGATGTTCTACTTCGATAGCGCAGCGCTGGCCAATTTCCTGGGGCGCGCGAACGGCACATTGCTGTCATGGTTCTAGAGTTCCAGTGATGAAGGTCTTTGTGGCTGGAGCAAGCGGCACGATCGGGCGGCGGCTCATCCCGATGTTGGTCCGAGCAGGCCACGTCGTGGTCGGGATGACACGTTCGCCAGGGAAGGCCGACATCATCCGTGCCGCAGGGGCGGAGCCGGTGGTGGCCGACGCGCTCGACGAGGACGCCGTGTTGGCCGCCGTCCGGCACGCCGGACCCGAGGTAGTGGTCCACCAGCTTACGGCATCCCGCCCCGGGTCAACCTCCGGGCATTCGAGCGGGACTTCGCGCTCACCAACCGCCTACGCATCGAAGGCACTCGGCACTTGGCGGCCGCGGCGCGCGCGACCGGCGCCCGCCGACTCGTGGCGCAGAGCTTCGCCGGGTGGCCCTACGCGCGGGAGGGCGGACCAGTGAAGACCGAAGACGACCCGCTCGACCCGAATCCGCCGCGGGCGCTGCGCAGCGCATTGGAGGCGATTCGCGAACTTGAGGCTACGGTACTTGCGACCAAGGGACCGGAGGGCGTGGTTCTGCGCTACGGGGTCCTCTACGGGCCGGGGACGTCGCTCGGCGAGGGCGGCTCGATCGTCGAAGCTGTCCGCCAGCGCCGTGTCCCGGTCGTGGGCTGCGGCGCGGGCGTGTGGTCGTTCATCCACGTCGACGACGCCTCGGCGGCCACGCTGATAGCGCTCGAGCGCGGCGCCCCAGGCATCTACAACATCGTCGATGACGATCCGGCACCGGTCGTGGAGTGGCTGCCGGCGCTCGCCGCGGCGCTCGGGGCCAGGCCGCCGTGGCGCTTACCCGCGTTGCTCGCTTGGCTTGCCGTCGGCGAGCACGGCGTCACGCTGATGACCCGGGCTCGCGGCGCCTCCAATGCCAAGGCCAAACGAGGGCTCGGCTGGCGCCCGGCTTACACGAGTTGGCGCGCCGGTTTCCGAAAGGGGCTCGCACGGTGAAACGCGACTTCTCCCAAGAGAGCCGCGCGTGTTGTCGCCGGTCTGGCCGACAAACTGCGGGGAACGACCGATGTCCGCGAGTTCTATCTCGGCCTCAGCGAGGCCGGACGCCGGAAGAGCTTCTGGGAGATGCCACGGCCATCCTCGGCGACGGTGCGTCAGCACCGTGACGTCCACCGAGCGTGTAGGACTCGCCGATGTGGAGAGGCACGGACAATGAACCCGAGTCGATCGGTCGACGTCCGAGAAAGGTGTTTACGATGATCCTGCGATCGTGGTCAGGACACGCCACGTCGGCCGGCGCCGACGCCTACGTCGCACACTTTCAGCACACGGTGCTTCCCGAGCTGCGGCGTATCCACGGACACCGGGGCGCCCTCGTCCTCGCTCGCAGATCTGAAGACGACGTGACGGTAACGGTCCTGACCTTCTGGGACTCGATGACCTCGATCCATCAGTTCGCCGGCGAGGACGCGACCGCAGCCGTGGTGGAGCCGGAGGCCAGGGCCGTCTTGAAGGGCTTCGACACACGCGTGCAGCACTTCGACGTCCTGCTGGACGCCCGGGCCTGAGCGGATGTCGCGCTATTTCTGTCACGAACATCCGGACGTCCTGACCCTGGCGACCCGCATCGTCGGCGCCCGCCCCGGTGCAGCGCTGCTCGGGGAGACGCCGTTTCATCCCGGTGGAGGAGGTCAATTGCGCACGACCGGGCGCACGACGAACTGGCGGCGGTCTCGATGCTACTGCTTCACCATCCGTAGCCCGCAGGAGGTCAGCGACTAGGATGCGAGTCGACCCGGGTGAATTTCGCGCGTGCCCCCTTCGCGTGCACGCATTGCTGCACGACGTCCCGCTGGAGGACGTATGGGCGCTCCGGCTCCCTGGTGGCGGCGCTGGTCGCACGATCCAGGACGTGCGGGCCGTATTCATCGCGGGAGTCGAGGCAACACCCCCGATAGTCAAAGGGCTGTTCCGCCTGCGGGGCCGAATCGGAGCCCTGCTCGGGTGGGATCAGCAGCGTCCTGCGTGGAACGCCGAATCCTACGTGCATCGTCTCAGCGCGGCAGATCGTGCCCAGTCAACGGCCGCTCCGGGGACACCGGACGGACGACTCAGCCTCCTCTATCGGTTTGAGAATGAGCAGCTGAGCGAGCTGCGGAACGGGACGGTGCATGCCTTCTCCTCGCTCTCGATCCGGCCAACGCCGGGCGGATACCTGGCGTACTTGGCGATCTACGTGCAGCCCGTGCATCGGTTCACCAAGTTGTACATGTGGGCCATCGCGCCCTTCCGCCGCCTGGTCGTCTATCCGGCCATCATCCGGAAGGTGCAGAGTGCGTGGGCCGAACGCTATGGCCGAGAGAGCGGTGACGAGAGTCGGTGACAGTGTAGTGGCGTCACCGCCCGAGCAGGTTTCCTCCTGAATAGGAGCGCTTGTGATTGGTTCCGGATCAGCACCCATGCCGAGTGTGATCAGCCCCCGCGAAGCTGTAAAGCATCGCGCCGAACCACGGCATGCAGCCGGCGGCCTTCGGCCGCGGCTGATACCGGGCGTTAGGCTCACAAAATAAGGAGAGCATCTTGGCCGCAAGAATTCTCATGTTTCTTAGTGCGAGCATTGTCTTTACGCTCGGAGTCGTCCATCTCGTCTATACGTTCTGGGGGCCAAAGCTCACACCCCGTGACCCCGCGCTGCAAATCAGCATGAGCCAGATTTCACCTGTCATTACGAAAGAAACAACAATGTGGCGGGCTTGGGTAGGCTTCAATGCCAGCCACAGCATGGGGGCAATGTTGTTCGGCTTGGTTTTTGGATCTATCTTGCTAATGATGCGCGGCCAATAGACGGCGTACTTGGTGTATCTGGGCTTCCCGAAAATGTCCCGGTACTGACCATGCCCCACATCCAGACAGACAAATGCCCGCGCTGGAACTCCGTCACCTGAGTTTCATCGAAGTTCATCCCCGTCCCGAGATTATCTGGGTGTTCGATTCTCGGGCCGAGAATTGCCGTGGTGCGATGGGCTCTGGTGCTGTCGTCCGGTAAGCGAGGGTCCAACGTGTACGGTCGGACTGTCTCGCTGCGAAAATACTCAAGGTCGTAGGCGGGAGTCTGCCCGGCATTCATAAACGAGACACGGCACGTGACGCCCACGATTCGATTCGTCTCAGAATGCCGTTTCAATTCAACCGTGGCCGAGTCGACCACGACGTAGGCTCGCAACTGGCGTTCAGCGGTACGGCGGCCGATGCAGGCCATCCAGAGAGCGGGCGCGGCCAGCAGCATCGTGGCGACGACGAGTGCAGCAGTAAACACCGTGAGCCAGAACGTGTAGTCCTCGATCTTTGATTCTTTCTGCTGGGCGGCATCTGAGGGGGGCTTGGCTTCGCTGCCCTGGACGGCGGGCGCTCGTTGAAGAGATTGATTTTGACTGAGCTGGGTGTTCTGAGTTGGCTGGGCGGAGGATTTATTGCTGTCGGCAGCATAGAGTGGTGGTGCGCTGTTAGTGGCCAGTAGCAGGATGATCGACGCGAGCGCTATCCTCATTCAGCGCGGCCATTTACTAGAAGTCATTTCAAAACCCATGAGCCTACGGCGCTCGTGCCGTGCACCGCGATAACCAGATCACAACTTGCGCAACCAAACCTCATCTATGGTGTGGTCCGGGCCCTTGACGAGGACCAAATGGGCTCGCTCGCGTGTAGGCAGAATGTTCTCCCGGAGGTTTGGCCCGTTGATCGTGTCCCAGATTGCCCCGGCCGTCCGCTCGGCAGCTTCGTCGGAGAGGGCGGCGTACTGATGGAAATAGGATTCCGGCTCCTTGAACGCGGTGGCCCGGAGGAGAAGGAATCGCTCAATGTACCAGCGGCGAATGTCAGTCTCCCGCGCGTCCACGTAGATGCTGAAGTCAAAGAAGTCTGAGACGAACACTCGAGCGTCTCCAGGACGATCGGACTCCACCTGCAGGACATTCAGTCCCTCCAGAATCACGATGTCGGGCTGGTCGATGGCGACCGTTGCTCCGGGCACGATGTCGTAGCTGAGGTGGGAATAGACGGGGCATGACAGAGGCGAACGGCCAGCCTTCACGTCGGCCAGGAAACGGATCAGGCGCGGACGGTCGTAGCTCTCCGGGAAGCCCTTTCGCCCCATCAGCCCCCGCTCTTCGAGAATTCGTCGCGAATAGAGGAAGCCGTCCGTGGTGACTAGGTCCACCCTGGGGTGCTCCGGCCAACGCGCGAGGAGTTCCCGCAAGATCCGCGCGGTCGTGCTTTTTCCAACCCCGACGCTTCCGGCGAGGCCAATCACGTAAGGCACCTTCGCCGTCGTGTCGCCGAGGAACGTAGCGCGGGCGCGGTAAAGGACGCGCTCGGCTTCGACGTGCAGGCTAAGGAGACGGGCGTGCGGCAGGTAGACTGCTACGACCTCGTCCATCGCTACCCGCTCGTTTAGTCCCTGGAGACGTAGCACGTCTTCGGGGGCCAGCGTCAGCACGGCATCCGCGCGGAGCCGAGCCCACTCAGCTCTGGTGAGCTTGGTGTAGGGTGACCAGGACGTCACAGCGTCTCACCGCCCTCGAGGGGGCGCCGCGAGGCCGGCGAGTACCGTAGCATCGGTCGGGAAGGCCAGCGCCGGCGGTATGGCAGGGTCGAACCAGCCCACCGCGATGGCGTCGTCGCCGGCGCGGGGTCCCGCCCGAGGGTCGACGAGGTGGGCCGCGAACCAGATGCCCACGGTCGGCCGGTCTGGATCGTGACGGTTCACCGCCACCTGCACCACGTCGCCGATCTCGACCATCACGCCCGCCTCCTCGAGCGCCTCGCGCGCCGCTGCGCTCCGCAGGTCCTCCCCCCACTCGACGTAGCCGCAGGGGAGGCACCAGAGCCCCGCGCCGAAATGGCCCGGCGCGCGTTGCACAAGGAGCACCCGTCCAGAGGGGCCGGCGGCCACCACCGCCACACCGACAGCCATGTGGGCGAAAAAAACGAACCCACAGCGCGCGCAGGTAGGACGGAGCGAGTCGCCCCGAACCCGGTGGTCGAGCGTCTCGCCGCAGCGCGGGCAGAACCGCCAGTCGTCGCCGATGCGTTGCAATCCCACAACTCTCGCGGCTGGTCGTGAGTCTACCAACGTGTTAAGGGCCCAAGAGGAGGACCTATTTTTACTTGGGATCGAGGGAGGAGCGATCAATAGCGTGAACGCATGGCGTGGCGAGCGCTCACCGAAGCGCAGTGGCAGCGGATTCGACCGCATCTGCCTCGTGAGAAGCGCCAACCGAGAGGAGGTCCGACCCGCGACGCTGTTTCGAGTGCATCCTCGTGGAGCTACCGTATCGAGACGGCAATTCGCTGTCGAAGGACCGGAAGAAGAAGTAACCCGCTCACGCCCCGAGCATACAGCCAGCGGTTTGAGTCAAGTGGATAGTCCCGACACGATGAACGCGAAGGGCGGAAGCGCGAAACTGCACCGGCGTCCGCCGCCCGGATAGGCTGTAGACCCTCGCAGCATTTGCGGTGCTAGGCAGACCAGCCTATCCTGATGCCGAAGTCTAGGTGGGCATCTTGAAAGCGGGTTCTTCACCATGAACGATCTTGAGCGTCTTGACTTACACGTCGGTCCCCAGCTCCAAGCGAGCGGCGGGATCCTCGATCGCCTTGATTACGGTCGCCTGCGACGTTTAGGGGTTCAGTTGCGCAACATCCCGAGCCCTGGCGATGACTGGGACATACCGCCCTCGTCACTTCAGGGTTGGGTCGCATCCTACGTTGCAACGATCGAGAGTGTGCAGATCGCGCACACCAGCGGCTTACTGACTCTCCTGAAGGAATCCTCGGCCGAGATCCGGGCGCTCCTTTCTGTCGAGACCCTGCCTGTTATCGACGCGCAGATCGTCGAGACGAAGAAGCTCCACGAGCTGGTCGAGCATGCGAAAGCCGAGGATCGCGTCAGAACGGTCGGCTTCGAGCAGTTCGCGTCTTTCGCTCCTTCTCAGGAGCATCTGGCTCATGCGCTTGTCGTCCAAATCAACGTGTTGACGTCCTACCAGGACCGCCCGAAGGTCGACAAGAGCGTCGGGCTCAGACGTCTTCAGGTTGGTGCCCTCATCGGAAAGGCGGCAACCGGCGGTGCGCTCGCAGTCGCCAACCTTTCGCTCGGTGTGCTGGGTGGCCTGTCTGTCGTTCCCTCGGTAGCGTTAACGAGCATTCCCATCGCTGCTGGGCTCGTGACCTCTGCGTATACGGGTTTCGCTGCTGTATTTGGTGCCGTCGAGAAAATCGCGACCACGCTTCGAGGCTGGGCCAAGAATGGCTGAGCCAAGAATGCCCAACAGCACGTTCGACCGGACTACCGGCTCGCATTCGGTCGCCGCGGCCGGTCAACGGGTCAAGCTTGTCATTGGTGCCTGCGAGGTCTTCCCGGAGATGGGCAAGAGCTTCGATAATACTGATGAGCGGCTCGTCGGCCGTGAACTCGGCGCTCGCGTATTGCCAAAGAAATGTTCGGCGAGAAGGGCTGACACGACCCAATCGGCCTCGAAGACGAGGGGGTTCGATATCGGTAATTGCGGACCGCCGCAAACGGCGATCTGGTGGTGAGGATCAAGCACTCGTTGTCGGAAGGCTTAAGTGAGCCGTTTGAAATTCACGCGGACCGTCGGCCTCGTCCTGCTAGTGGTGGCGCTCGGTGTCGCGGCGGGGGGCGACGCCGCGACGTCGTCCAACGTCGGCTATCGCCGGATCGACGTCCAGGACACGACGACCGGCGAGTCGTTTCCCGTCGCTCTCTGGTATCCGACCCGCGCGACGCCCGCGCCGCTCTTCCTGATAGCGCCCCTCACCCCGTGCCGGCTGCCCGCGATGCTGTGCCGGTTGGTCGCGTTCGAGTTGCAGGTCGCCGCCGGTGCGCCGCCGGCCGACGGACAGTTCAGGCTCGTCGTCATCTCGCACGGCGCCAACGGGCTCGCCCTGAACCACCGTGACCTGGCGATGGCGCTGGCCGCGCGCGGCTACGTCGTCGCCGCCCCGGCGCACCCGCGCGGAACGGGCAACGACATCTCCGGAATCGGCGTGTGGGCGGGACGGCCGCGGCAGGTCTCCCGCGTCATCGACGCGGTGCTGGCAGACGCGGCGCTCGGCCCGCGCGTCACGCGGGAGCGGATCGGCGTCGTGGGACATTCGCAGGGCGGGTACACCGCGCTGGCGGTCGCCGGCGCGCAGCCGAGTCCGGCCGCCAGCGTCGCGCACTGCCGGCAGCATCCCGACGACGTCAAGTTCTGCTCGTACGGCGGCGCGGCCGCGCGGGATGCCACCCGGGCGGGCGGCGACATTCCTGACGTCCGCGACGCCCGCGTGCGCGCCATCGTGCTCATGGCACCGAACGCGCTCCCATTCACCGACGACACGCTCACGCGGCTCACCGTCCCAGTCCGTATCTACGGCGCCGAGCACGACGATCTCACCCTCGTGAGGTACCGCGCCGAGCGCCTCGCGAAGACGTTGCCCCGGAGGGAATACGTCCTCGTCAGAGGGGCCGGGCACTTCTCCTTCATCGCGCGCTACCCCTGGGCGCTGACGTTCGTGGCCGGCGAGGGCGCGCGCGATCCGAAGAGCTTCGATCGCGATGCGTTGCACGCGACGATGAACCCCGAGATCGTCGATTTCTTCGATCGAGCGCTGTGACCTACGCCCGGGCGTTCTTCGTCCTCCAGCTTCGGTTCGCCGAGACGGTCTCCGCCCTCTCCGGACTGCCGCTGGCCCGCGCGCTCCTGGAGTACATCAATCTCTACTGCGGTGCCCCAACTTGCCCGGCCGACTGGCCCTGTGACTGGCCCTGTTCTGGAGGGTACGAACGGGCACCGGCGGCTTGGGACCGTCCAGCGAAGTGCGTGAAATGGCTACGTGGCGCTACCCGACAATACCCGCTGGTGTAGGCTGGTGCAGGACTGAAAATCCCGGCGTCGGCAGTCCGGCCATGTGTGATTTGGGAGAAGCTATATAGGACAGACGCCGGCCATCCGTGATTGAGACACACGGAGAGCATCACGATGTGTTTGCGTCTTGGGATTGCCGGGGTGAACTGCGGCGGGCTTGGACAGGAAGCGGAAGGGCCTCTTCTTCGGTCTCTATCTCGGACTGTCTGTCAAGTTGGTGGCCCCATATCTGAAAGCGCTGCGCCGTTCAACGTCGGGGCCTGGTCATGGTAGTTCGTCTGCTTTGTCGCGTAGTCGCCGCAGACTCACACCCGTCATGCGTCTCCCGGCATCAACCCGTTTCGTCGGAGCCATATCTTCGCCGTCGTGGGCGGCATGATGGTTGTCTCGGAGGATGTCGCAATCAACGGTCGAGCTTCGCGGAGCTCATGGGGCCACGCGCGCTTATCCCCCGTGGACGAAACGGCCGACGCCCTTGGGTTCCCGATACGCCTCCTGTTTGCTGAGCATCCAATACGTCGCTTCGGCGAGATGCCGGGCCACGGCCCCGATCGCCTTCGCGTGGCCCTTCCGCCGGGCCACGCGCTCATAGAGGCGACTCACGTGGCGGTGGGCCGCGCGCCCGCGGTGCAGACAGATCGCGTTGGCGGCTTCGACGAACCCCCACTTGAGGTAGCGGTTGACATCCGGACGCGACGGTCCGAAACGGGTCTTCCCTCCACTCGCGTGAACGCGCGGCGTGGTGCCCGCATAGGCGGCCAGCTTCGCGGCGCTGGCAAACCGCGCCACCTCGCCCACCTCGAGGGCGATCACGACGGCGAGCGTGAGTCCCACGCCCGGCAGGGTCAGGAGCTGTTGAACTGCCGGCGTCGGCTTGAATGTGGCCTGAATCCGCTGTTCGAACGCGCGCACCTGGCGGCCCAGCTCCTCGACCTGCCCGAGCAGTGGTGGCTGGCGTACGCCGTGTGCGGCGGAAGGAGCGCGAGGCGCTCCCGCAGGAGCGCGCGGCCCCGGACGCCGAAAAGATCGCTCACCTCCAGGTCGTGCAAAGCGTACTTGGCCAACGTGGCGTGAATCCGATTCTTGAGCTGCGTGCGCTGCCGGACGAACACCATCCGGGTCCGCGGCAGGTCGCGCTGGTCCCGCAACTCTCCGGGCGGAATCCAGACCGTCGGGAGCGTGCCATTCCGCTGCAGCCGGTTCAGTCCACGAGCGTCGAGCTTATCCGTCTTGTTGATCTCCCCCATCATCAGCTTCGCCTTGCGCGCGTGCACCAATCTCGGCAGACAGCCCGCGGCCTCGATCTCATCGACGATCCAATACCAGTTGCCGATCGTCTCGACGGCCACCGGCGATCCCCGCTCGCAGCGCTCGAGAAATCCGCGTAAGGCCCCGCGGTCGTGCTCGATCCGTTCCTCTCGCACGAGCTGGCCGTCGGGCGTGACCACCGAGGCCAGCGTGTAGTGCTTGTGCGCGTCGAATGCGATATATTCCATCGGCTGCGCCTCCTCTCGCGGCTGAACACCGCCGAGTGTCTCCAACACATACGGTAACCTCGTCGTGTGCGGAGGCGCAGCGCTTACATCCCATCAACGGGATTCGAACCCGTGTTTGGTCATGGTCGCGTTTTCGCCACGATTTCCAATCGCTTCCGGACCGCAGGACTCGAAAAAACTCGACGGGACTCAAACACGCAAGAAAACGGTCCCTTCAAAACGGGCGCGAAGGGCTGACGGTCTAGAACTAGTGTTCCTCGCTCTCTCATCACAGGAACCCAGCAGAAAGAAGCGCCTGCGGTGACGACTAGTCCCATGGCCAAGCGGAGGCCTCGAGTGGGCAAGCAGATTTCCGGGCAATCTATGGCACGACCTGCAACGAGAGTAACTTTAATTCACTACCAATCGTAGAAAGCCATCGCTCTTGAGGCAGTGCGGCCGCGTTCCATGAACGAAGGAATGCGCCTGGCACTGCCCCTCGAAAGCGTCGTGCTGCGAGTTGCATAGTCGAGTGATCGAATTGAGTTCGAGCGTATTCCGAACCGTGAGCGATCCGGTTTCTCACCGCGACGAAACACCGGAGGCGAGCCCGAGCTGCCTGTAAGACCTGCTCGTGCCAGGAATTCTGCATGTACTGACGTGCACGTTGCTCAACTGCGATCGGGCTCGCCCATGAGACGAAGTCGTGTCCGCCGAGAACTGCAAGGCGGGCGGCTTCAATGCGAGGCAGTGCCGGCTGGCGAAGAACTGGTTGACCCGCTGGGCCGCGATACCCGCAGATGAAACGCAAGAACGACTCCTCGAGGAACGATTCCCAGGCTATGAACATTCGCAGGTATGCCATCTCGTAGAGAGCCTCCAGGCGGCGAGGAGTAAGCTCTCTCCGGGCGACGCTGCCCACTGGAGCCGTAGCGTGGAGCGTCTCTCCAACCTCGGCAAGAGCCGACGCACCGTCCACCGCCCCACCGAGCAACCCAACGAAAGGCGGCATGAGTCGTGGCATTCGCGTTCAGAACGCAGTCGTGTACACCTTCTCCAGGCGGACAGAGCGGGGCATTAGGTTATCGGTCTGCCTCTGGCACGCCACGATGAATTGTCCGTACCCGCGAGGTATCGGTTGACCCTCGTTGGCCGCCGCGATCATCTCAGATAGCTTGCTCACAGCACTGGCAAGGTTGCCTGCATCCTTCTGAGTTAGCGCCCTCTTCGGTGTCGACAGCTTTAGCTTGCGCAGGCCGAAAAGGCGATGATAGATCGCGCCAAACAGTGAATAGAAAAGCGGTGGCCTCCTGAATTCCGACTCAGCAAGAATTCCTCCGGCAGCGGTATTGATCGCATCGATCACCGCGCGGAAGCGCTTTTCGACAGTCTTCTCGTCGCTGAATTCTTCATCATAGTCAGCATAGAAGTCGTCAATGGAGCCCTTCTTATCCTGGAGACCGTCCAGTTGAAGGATCATCAGTTCACTTGTCAATTCGACCTCGAGCATCCGCGCGATGCTACGCTCGGAAAAGATTCGATGACTTCGCCAGAACTCGATGTGCTCATGGGCGAGGCGATACGCAGTCTGTTTAAAGCCTCCGAAATACTTGCCGTTTCTCAGCTCCTGCGCGTTGAGCGGAACAGAGTAGGTATTGAGTCGAGCGAAAATCTCAAGAACCTCTTGGTCGGAAGCACCGTGCAGCGTTTCACAGATAAAGCTGTACGTACGGATGAGGTTCTTATCGCTCTCGCCGAGCTCGGAAAAGGTTTTCCCGACCTGTGGTCCGCCGACGACCTTCGATAGGGAATATTTCTCGTCGATGTAGTCCAGTACGGCAGAGAGCCGCTGCTGACCATCGATCACTTCTCTGACCGTTCGCTTCTTGTCCTCGCTTTGTGCAGTACGAAGATAGATGGGCGGGACAGGGAAACCTCGCAAAAGCGTGTCTATCAGGAAGGATCGTGCCGGGGCCGGCCAGACGCCACGCCGCTGGAACTTTGGCACCAGAACGAAGCTCTTCACCTCGCGCCAGGACAAGAAATCGAGAGGGGTATAGGAACTGCGATCGGGCTTTTGCATGAAAGTCCCGCCTCCGCATATGGTGATGGGGTCTCCTGACGTTAGAGCGCCCTAGTTTACAGCGGACAACGCCTCCGCAGTGCAAGCTGCGCAACGCGACCGCTCACTCACAGATCGGGGATCGCTCAAACAGATTGTGATAAGCAACCTGGCCGGACGCGGAAATCTCTGCGAGCCGCATCAAAAACGCTCCCAGTAGGCCGCACTGCGGGAGACCCCGTGGGCGAGCATCGGCGCAGGGCAGAAGGCGACGCTTGGCCGAATAGCGGGCGCGCAACAACTCACCCTAAGCTCCTCCCGGTAAGCAGCAGAATAGGGAACAGGCCAACAGCGCTTTACTCTACTATCGCCTAGATTCGACAAACGCAGGGAGACTATGGACTTAGAAGCTCTCTTAGTGCGCGGCTACTTTCCGAGGGAACTTCCGCCGACATTCACCACGGAGAAATTTGCGGAGGTCGTGGCAGGGAGCTGGGGCCTATTGCCCCCGGCCTTCAAAGATCCGACTAGAAGGTGATCTGCTCCCCGATTGGCTAGACAGATGGGGGCGTGAGTTCACCGCTCGCTGACGTTGGCTCCGTAACGAGACAGTTCTCGACTAGAAAAAGCGACTTGGACGCACGAGACGTCATGTCATTGAAGCGTCGCGTTACAGTTTCAACCCGAATATTGCGCTGTAAGCCGATGGCAAGGCTCGAACGCTTCCGCACGTTCCTGGAAGAAGAGTGGCCGAAGCGCCGGCAGGGCCTTCCGCGCCTCGGAGTCGCCGAGTCCTCTCAGCGAGAGGATTTCTCTCGGGTCGTCAAGTCTGAATCTGCCGGCCGGCATCACTGGACTCACGCGCATCACGTTCGCGTGTCCGGCAAGCAATTGCGCAGTGCCCATCGCTCCGGACGATTGCCCGGCCATCAAAACGTCGACAATCTTAGCTGCCCAGTAGCTGAGCCCCAAGGGCACGGTCCGGGCAAGACCGATGTTCAGTGGCGATGACGAGCATCCGAGACTCAGGACCCGCAAGTCGTCTCTTGACCACCCGAGCACGCCAATCGCCTCGACCACAGCAACTCCGACGGGGTTATTCGCCCAAATCCCTCCGTCGACAAGCGGCGTGCCCGCCGCCATCCGGTGTGTGGGAAAGTACGTCGGAGCTGCAGCGGTAGCCAGCGCGACGTCTACGGCGAACTCGCGAAAGTCGCGCTCGAGGCGCGGGTGATGAGAGGTCTTGAACACGTGCACCTGGCCTGTCTCCAAATTCATAGACGGAATCACGAGCCGCGTGCGGCTATCTCCCAGTCGCTGTTCCCCGAAATGCCGAGTCAACGCGTCACGCAGTGTTCCGGGACTATATTTGCACAGTCCGATACGCCTCAATCCTCGGATCAAAGGGTTTCCGCAGAACACGCGAGGGCCTGATTCCTCATAGAACTTCAAGACCTCCCCTGCCGACAAGCCGAGGCCCAGCCCGAGTGCGACGATTCCGCCGGTAGATGTTCCGACAATGAGGTCGAAGAACTCTGCCGTCGGTCGACCAACTGATTCCTCAACTGCAGCCAGGAACGCCGCGGGGAACACTCCCTTGATCCCACCTCCGTCGATCGAGAGAATGCGTCTCACAACGAGCCCTCCTCCGGAAAGAATGCTGGCCCGAGCAGCAGGCGCCAGAAAGTCGTCGCCGCTGATCGATCCGCGGCGTTCGCGGCCAACCGCGCCAACGCTGTCCACTTACACAAAGCGCTGTGGAAACCGAACCACTCCGACGCTGCCCACTCGGATGCGGTAAAGATATTTCGCTCGCCGCAAGGCGTATGAAGTCCAGCGAGGTACCAGGCGATCGCGACCCGGTCAGAGAGATGCCCTAGAACTGTGGGGATGTAATCCGCTGGGCCGCCGAAGAAAAGCCAGTCGGGCAGTGAGAAGAGAAGACACTCCAGGTGAAATGAAACTGCTTGCAGATTTCCGTACGAACGAAGGTGCTTCAGCACCTTAATCATCGGAATGAAGTTGTCTAAAGACCGGCCGTTCTTTGCGCTCAAGTGCGCCTGGTGCATTCGAGCGTACCCGTCCTGCCATTGGGCAGTCTCTGGTCGGTACAGACGAAACGGCTCACTTGCCGGATCGTAGTTTCCGCTGCGGAATACCACCGGAAGAATCTCAACTTTGATTCCAAGGTCGACCTTTATGCACATGCTCGTCGGGCCGTAGTTGACCTTGTCCCGGTATCGACTATCAGCTAATAGCGGCGAGGCTATGACGCTGAAGATCGCGTCTCGATTCCACGACGGACCGCCACCGGGAATGCCAGGCTGCCAAAGCTGGCAGAGCACCACCATGTCGACGTCATTAATGGTGTAGATAGCCGTGTCCTGACGATACGAACCCTGAAGGAAGCACTCTGGGCCCAACACAGCTGCCGGCCCGGCCCGATCTTCGATGAGGCCCGCAATCGTTTGATGTTCCCGAGACGCCTGTTGGACAAACGTTGGGCTTGGGTTGAGCTTGCGGAAGAACGCCTGAAAGTGGCTCGAGAGCGCGTGGTGCGCCATTGCTCGGCTAGGCGTTGTCGCCTTTGTCCCGCGCAGCACTCCCCGAAGTCGAGATTAGCGGATGTTCACCACCGCCACGCCACTCTCCTGTCGCTTGCCAAGCTTCGTAGTACACCAACCACTCGAGAAGCCACGGAATGACGGTCGTGGCGATCCTCATATCGGGGCGCCATTCTCCGTATCGAGGATGGAACAGACATGGGCGATCTGGAGGATAGGTGTGCGGGATTGGCTCGTCCGGATCACGTCGCGACAGCGGCGGATCTTCGACCCAGGCCTTGGGCGTGAGCGTCGACCGGTATTCGATCCGAACGCGATAGCGATTGGTGACCCGTAACGGCTGAACGATGCCTATGCATATGAGAAGTCCGCCGCTGGCTCGACAGACGAAACTGGGCCACAGGCTGCTGACGTACGCGTGCTGCTCGTAGATGCTCAGCGTCCGGATTCGCCAGCGACTACCGCCCATAGAACGTGTGTTTGGGAATCGGGTTCGCGCCGCCGCGAGTCGTGAGCCCGCTCGCCGTGAACCCCAGGGCTCCAACGTTCCGAGCCTCGGTCAGCTTCGTGACATATTCGTTCATCGCGCGTACCCCGACTTGCTCACCGAACATGACATTGAGGCGCCGCCCAATCTCTGCGAGGCCTCTCGCCGCAACAAGAGCTTCTGCCTCTTGCTGGAACGCATAGATGAAACGCGTGAACTCGTCGTATGTCTCAGTGGTCCACGCTTCACAAAATCGTTCAGCGGGATTCGTTGGATTGACGATGACCACTCGCTCCGGCCATGCCGCCTCGATCTCTCCCACGATCGCTTTCAGGATCGTGAGCAGGGCGCCCGAAACCGAAGGCTCGCCGCTGTATGATCTTGCGGCCAATGTCGTCAAGACGACTGAGCGTGGTGCTTCGTCATTGGCGAACGCCACGTCACGGCGCCGCTTGATGAGCTGCACAGCGCGCTTGAGCACCGCTTTGACGGTGGCCGGCGCATTCGATGGAAGCGGCTCCTGCATCGCCTCCTTCAGAAGGACGGCGAGCGTGCAGCGCTCTTCGAACCAGTCCCGGTATCCGAGGGGATTGCTCGGCATCCACTGCTCCAGTTTTCGGTCGGGGACCTGAACCGCCGTCCCTCCGCGCGACCGATCTGCTCGTGCCGGGAGGATGTCAAGATGGAACTCGCCAGAGTAGTTCAGGCGGATGCACCGCTTCATACGTTCCAGCTTTTGGACGTACGCACCGTGATCTGCCAGGCGGCGATAAACCTGCTCGTACAAAACGAGAGGGTCCTGGCTGATCGGTTCGACCTGGAGGACCAGATCGAGGTCGAATTCCTCAGCCTCGCGCGGCTTCACGGTCGTCTGCAGCGCCATAGAGCCCTGGGGGTAGATGATCGGTCGGAGACCTGCCAGAGTTGCTGGCAGGATCCCCTAACCAGGACCCGACGGCCCGATAGCGCTCCTCTGCCAGTCGGTACTGCGTTGGCGTCAGTTGCAGGGCGACGGTGACTTCTTGCAGCAGTTGGTCAAGCTGGGCCGTCGCAGAGTCGGCGAGCGGCCCGGTCGCCACCACTTCTCGTCCCTGGAATCTACGCGCCATTCTCTTCCTCGCGCCGGCTAGCCTCTGAGGAGTGCCGGCAGTAGGTGGTCAAGGACGTGGATGACTGTATTTCGGCACCTCTTGTCGCACCGGGGATCGCTGAGCAACGCCGCACCTACGATCACTGCCACCACTGCAACGCCGATCATGCTCGTTCTGTTCCTGGCCATCGGGCGCCTCCCCGTCACACGCGTTTCTACCTTGGCGATCCGTCTCTCATGTGAGACAGTGGCACCAGGATAAGCGGGCTGTGTTGCACTGGTCAACAGTTTTTTCACATATGAAACGGAGGGAAGATGGCCCGTCTGACACTTCAGCGGATCGGACCGCTCCTGCGGGAACGCCGCGGTGATCGGGGTATCCGGGAAGTCGCTCAGGAGATCGGAATTAGCCCTGCCACGCTTTCAAGAGTAGAGCGCGGGAAAGTGCCGGATCTAGAGACCTTTCGAAAGATCTGTGCATGGCTACGGATCGACCCCGGAGATGTGCTTGGGAAGCCCGATCACGAGCCGTCGCAGGATCGCAGCCCGGGAGCAATTCCTGCCGTGCATTTCAAGGCGGACCGGGCCATCAACCCACGAGCCGCTAAGGCGCTCGCCGAGATGATCCTGGCCGGGCAGCGGATGATGGCCTCAAAACCCTGAACTGAGGCCAATGGCGGAACGTGGCTTCAAGTCCTGGTGTGAGGGGACTGCGCTCGAGTTGCGGCGACGTCTGCGTCTCCGGAATTTCGACCCGCTTCGCCCCGAGCAGGTTGCCGACGATCTGGGAGTGACCCTGTGTACACCGAGGGACATCCCGGGACTCTCGCCGAGTGCGGTGCGCATTTTGCTGGGCGAAGAACAGGACAGTTGGTCCGCGATCACCCTGTCAACGCAGGATCGGGATCTCGTCATCTACAATTCCGCGCATTCGCCCGGGCGGCGAGCCAACGACATCATGCACGAACTCGCCCACATGATGCGCGGGCACGAACCCGGACGTGTAATGTTCTTTCCCGATGGGAATATCGCGCTTCGAACATACGATCAGAATCAGGAAGATGAGGCGAACTGGCTCGCGGGATGCCTCCTGCTGCCACGCGACGCTCTCACGCACATCAAAGCGCATGGCATCACTGAAGAAGCGGCCACGCGAACGTATCAGGTGAGCGTGCAGCTCCTCAAGTATCGACTGAATGTTACCGGCGTCAACGTCCAGTTCAGGAGGGCCCGCGCTGGCCGGGGACAGTAACGATCTCACCGGAGTCATGAATGATGATCGATATGCACACGTACGGGGCAAGCAACCACCGGCTTCGACTGCTTGCAGCCCGAAGCTGACTGCCTTATGTATTGCTACACCCTTGACAGAGGGCGCGTACTAGCGAGATGACTTCGACCAGATCTCGGTCGGTCGTGGAGCCATCGCGTCCAGTATCGTCGCGCGTTACCGCGACATACGCGATTTCCGCCGTATCCGGGACAGCGAGCAGTGCGACCCCAGGGCCTCCGGATTGGACAAGCTCGCACAACTCATGCGCCGTCACCGGCAAGGCCTGATGCGCAGGCTCGCCAATGCGTCTGGCACTACACTGACAAGAATCAGTTGTAGCGGGTCTCCTCAATACCAAAAACTTGCACCACGCTCGCGCTACGGAGTAAGTCGCTAGACATTTCCCCAAGCTCAGGGCAGTTCAAGATCCGGCGAACACTCGCCATCAGTCTTCAGATCAGCCCGAAGTGGCGGAATGCTTGCTCGATGGCGACCCACTTCTCAGGAGGACAAGGAACTTGCCGCCCTCGGCCCGACCGATTCCACGCTCGGCGGACCGGTAGGTCGTTGAGTTCCTTGACGTGCGCGATCCAGCACGACTTCGGGACGAAGCGATGATGTCCCTCAACGTACTTCGCGATGTCGTCGTAGGTGCCCATCACGCTCCTCCGGTCAGATGGGTATCCGCTTGACTTTTCCCCAACGGGATTCGAACCCGTGTTTCAGTCACGATCACGTTTTCGCCAACGCCATCGAGTACTTATACAACAGCATGCGTGCAATGAGGGGACGCGACTAAAACACGCAGCCGGAACTTCCGTGAAATTCAGCCTGTAGCTGGCTCAAATCGCGGGCTAGATATGCTGAATGCTACACAGCCCCGGGGCTCGCAGTCACCTTTCCCTCGACAAGGAGGCACCCGACGGCCGGTTACATTGAGCGGCCGGAACTCGGCAGGATCATCTCGATTCGCGAAGTCGGTGGCCTCCACCATCGCTACCGACGGGCGGCCTGGTCCAGCTCAATCGGTTCGACACGATCGGGCCCGTCCTTCCGTCAGGCTGCTTGCCGCCCCACCCCCAAAGGTCCGGCGTCCTTCAGTGGCGGCCCGACGGACCTGCACCGCTGGCCCCCCTCCTGTCTACGGTCTCCTAAACGTTCCTTGGCCGGTCGCGAGAGCGTCGGCCGTCGTCCACTTAGTGGGATGAGATTTTGGCGAAGGACAGATTTGCGGACTTGCGCATCGCATTAGTTCAGTCCACGCTTGTGGCCCCCGGCTCGCGGGGTGTTTGCATGCAGTGGCGGGTTTAGCGCCCGAAAAAAGGGGGCCGAAGATGATCGGACGGGCATTGACTATTGCGTTTGTGGCGCTCGTTCTACTGGTGATGGCCGACAGCCACGCTCAAGAGCAACAGAAGAAACCAACGGCCAAAACGACTCCGCTCGTTTACACAGACGGATCGCCGGCCCTACGTGATGAAGTGTGCCTGGCTGAACAGAAGCAAAAGGATGGAACAGTCGTTATCTATCGCAAGACAGATGCCGATATTGAGAAACTCCTAGCCGACATCAAGAGCGACCCTGTGGCCTCTAAGAAGAAGGAGCTCGCCACGCGCGAATTCTGGACCGCCGCCAGTGCGTGCGACCGCACAGCTGGAAATAAGTGCTCTACAGGCACCTGCTCAAAAGGCAGCTGCAAGCAGGTGACCTCGGGCAGATTCACGTACTGCCGCTGTAGTTGAGCGCTTCCCGATTAGACGAGCGAAGGTACGGTGGTGCTAACTAGAGTGCGCCACGGCAACCATCATCGCTTCCATCGCCGGTTGCCGAAGATCCCGTCCAAGGCGGCCGATGTCGCGGCCGGGGAGGAGTTCCGGACGCGTCACGCGGACCCGGCGCAGGGGTATCACCGCCACCCATCTCCGACTTCGACAGCCGTCACGCCGGCCAGCGTCCCCACTTCACCACTCCATCGGAAGACGGTCGCCGACCGATCGGACTCGGTCGCGACCAAAACGCCGACGAGCCCCACGCCGGATGACGCAGACAGTGGCACCGCCGCCTTCCAAGTCAGAGGCGTCACCGCGGCTATCGCGCCGCCGAACATTCCATGGCCTCCGGCTCGCGATAAAGTCAGTAGGTAAGCACATACATACGCTGTGAGGAAGGAGTACTACTCATGGAACCTCCGTCGACCCCTAATATCGATCCGTCGGAATTACCAGAACTTTCTTTTCACGCCAGAGAGTGGATCGCCTCGCGCCATGAAATGATCGCCGGAGCGGCGGAACGACATCTGAATCAAAGAGCAAAGAATGAGGTAACCCGAATTCTTCGGCCGTTGGGCGCGGAGCTCAGCCAGATAGCTGGATGGGCCGATTGGATCAAACGTCACCACGCGGACCCGAACGACGACGATCCGGATACCATCAACTTCCTCAAAGACCGCACGAACGCCGAAAACAGCCGTTGGCACTACGTCGACTTGCCTGTTGACGCGTTCGAATACAGCCGGGAGGCGTACGCTCATTTCACCAGGGACGATGACGTTGTACAGATGATTTCTGCGAGCGTGGTCGTGCTGATGGGCAAATCGAATCGCTTCAGCGAGCTCAACGCACTTCGTCTTGTCGTGCATCTCACGGGCGACGTGCACCAGCCTCTCCATGTCGGGTGCGGTTACGTTGGGGACAAGAATGGGAAACCGCTGCTTGTGCGCGATCCGAGCGCGGCCCAAGGACTCAAGAGTGACCGCGGTGGCAACGAACTCATCCTGCCTATCGGGGCAGGGATTAGCCTGCACTCTCACTGGGACGGTCTTGGCGAAGTTCCGCCTGCCCACCAAGACGTCGCAGTCCGTACGCGGCTGAGACCGCAGCACGTCGATAAGCTGTCGAACATGATCGCGCTGAGGTCCCCGACGTCAGGCGCCGCCCGTGTAACCCACGCCGGTCCCCCGGAGAAGTGGGCAGTCCGTTGGGCAACGAGTTCTGTGCTCCTTGCTCGGGAGGCCTATCGATCCCTTGAAATCTCTGGATTGCACGGCGGGAGCAGGCCTAGCCCATCTCCTCATGGCCCCACTGCGAACACGTTCGATGTGAACTGGGAGGGCCGAGCAGCGTACGACGCCCGTTGTTATCCCATCGCAAATGAGCAATTGAAGAACGCTGCGGCGAACCTCGCCGAACTGCTGAACGCAATTTGGAGCTAGCGAACCCCGGGGGACGGCCCTCCGTGCCTTGCGCTCACGAGACGTAGATGTATGGTCGGAGTCCGGCAAGCTCTTGAGCCTCCATCTTCGCAGCCCGAGGCGCGTCCGAATCTCTACTTCGCGCCAGCGTGGCAAGCAGCGAGGAAATCGTAGGGTGTAGCCGATAGCTCTGTCAAAGACATAGGTGCCTCACTGCGTCAAGCCGGGGCCTCCGCTCGAAAACTGGGCCGGTTTTGACTTGACGAGCTGCCACCATGAGGGGTCCCGGTCGCTGCGTGCTGCACCAGCTCCGTATTGAGGCGCGCCAGCCCTTGGTAGTTCCGCTCCTCCGCGAGGACGTCCGTCTCAAACCAGTGTAGCGTGGAGGTGAGCGCGACACTCGCCTCGCGCCGTTCGCGCGAGGCCAGCATCCGAAAGCTAGTATCCTCGGCCAGCCGCTCGGCGTCGTTCGTACCCTCGTAGCCGGCCAGCCGGCTGTAGATCGATTGGCGGAAGAGACCCTGCAGCGGAAATTGCCGATTGTGTCCGGTGCGCGGATCCGTGAGGTGCCGCTCGATCAGGGCGTCAAGGCCAAGACGTTCGTCCAACTCGCGCGAGAGCAACACCCCAGCATCGGACGTGACCGTCGCCCCCCTGAACTCGACGCGGAGCTGAGGGTTGAACGGGAGGCGAATCGGGCCAGATTTCGTATCACCCACTGGATGATGCCCTCCGCACCAGCGAGGCACCCCAGGAACCCGCATTTTTAGCGGGCGTTGAGCGATTATGGCCTGGTCCGTTCACCTCTCAAAACGGAAATGCGGGCCAAATAGCGGGCGGACTTAGACCCGATGACCTTTGATGGGATGAAAGCGCTGCGCCTCCGCGCACGGTGAATTACCGTGTGCGTTGGACAACACTCGGCGGCCGCTGCCGCGAGGGAGGCGCAGCAGATGGAATATATCGCGTTCGATGCCCATAAGCACTACACGCTGGCGTCGGTGGCTCGGCCGGACGGTCAGCTCGTTCGCGAACAACGCATCGCGCACGAGCGCGGGGCGCTCCAGCGGTTCCTCGAGCGCTGTGAGCGGGGCTCCCCGGTGGCGGTCGAGACCGTTGGCAATTGGTATTGGATCGTCGACGAGATCGAGGCCGCCGGGTGCGTCCCCAGGCTCGTGCACGCCCGCAAGGCGAAACTCATGATGGGCCAGCTCAATAAGACCGATAAGCTCGACGTCCGCGGGCTCAATCAGCTCCAACGCACCGGCACGCTCCCCACGGTCTGGATTCCGCCGGGCCAGCTGCGCGACCAGCGCGACCTGCCGCGGACCCGGATGGTGCTCGTGCGGCAGCGCACGCAGCTCAAGAATCGCATTCACGCGACCTTGGCCAAGTACGCCCTCCACGACCTG
>Ga0070698_100001549_pt1 | contig 25509 bp, 16 predicted proteins | sample KBSK1502metaG_FD_65477 | JGI IMG/M metagenome (GOLD analysis project Ga0070698, IMG submission 65477) | Corn, switchgrass and miscanthus rhizosphere microbial communities from Kellogg Biological Station, Michigan, USA - KBS K1-50-2 metaG | ecosystem: Host-associated > Plants > Roots >... | reverse complement strand
TACTCTTGCTTCTTGGGTTAAGCAGGCCGAAGCAATCTAAAAAGCCACATAAGCCACTTCTACATTCAGATTAAGAATCTTACAAGTACTTTATTTCATCATACAAATCCTTCCATTCAGGGTTCATGCTGTTTATTAAATCTTCTTTTTTCTTTCGGCTTCCACCCTTTATTCTTTTTTCTTCTGCTATTGCTTCAATTATCAATTCAAATCTTCTGTAATAAACCAACTTGACACAATTGTACTTTGCACTAAAACTTGTAGGATACATTTTATGCTTATGCTCATAAACCCGGGATGCGATATTTGATGTTACTCCTATATACAAAGTGGAGTGATTGAGACTGCACATTATATATACCCATCCACCCATTTGTTTCATGAAAACTAAGTTAACTTTTTTCTTATTCTTTAGTTTGCTTCGGCTTGCCGGCAACAAACATTTTATTTCCACTTCTTCATCGGCAAGCCTCGCAATGACGAAGACTCCGGAAGTTGAAATTATCCTTCAGCCCCGCAGGGTTTTCGTCATTGCGAGGCCGTCTATTTAAAAGCAAATAACTTCTTTAGTACAGTAAGGCCGAAGCAATCTGAACCTCAGAGCGATTCAGTCTTGTCATGTCGAGCCGCTAACTATTTGTATTTACAAATTTGCTGAAACTAAGGCGAGACATCTCAAACCCGTTGATCTATGAGATGTCTCGCCTGGCATTATTAAGATCAAAAGCGAACTAATTATCCCGGCTCGACATGACAAGACTCTGATGGATTAATTATTTCAAGCATAATCGGATAGTACAATTCATTGTCCAATCAGGGCATGAACTTTGAACGGAGCGTCGCAACGGAAACTTAATAGTAGCAATGAACCCTGGCTAATAATCTTAAAACTGTCCCTTATACTTTACTTTCCCCGCTACAATTGTCGTTACAATTTTTGTATTCTTAATTTCTTCGTCTTTACAACTTATGAGATCATTTGAGAGAATAACAATATCTGCATACTTACCCACTTCCAATGAACCTTTGTCTTTTTCCTGGAAAGCTGCAAAAGCATTTGCCATAGTATAAGAATAGAGAGCTTGTTCCCTTGTCATTTTTTGCGCAGGATAAAATTCAGTACCATCTTTTAATTTTCTTGTAACCGATGCATAAAAATTTGCAATCGGATCTTCATCTTCAACCGGCACATCGGTGCCATTATTTACAACAACACCTGCTTTTAAAAATGACTGCCAAACATAAGCACCTTCTTCACTGCGTTTTGCTCCCAATCTTTTTGGAACAAACGGGGCGTCACTGGTGCAATGAATCCCCTGCATGGAAGCGATCACATTCCATTCTTTAAATCGGGGTATCTCTGCAGGATTTACATGCTGTGCATGCTCCACCCTCCAGCGATGATCTTTATTCTTATCATTCGCAATTTGTCCTGCATAGATATTTATCACTTCACGATTGGCCCTGTCGCCAATAGCATGTACACATAATTGTAAATTATTCTTCCAGCAGAAATCAGCAATAGCTTTTAATGAATCAATTGGAAAAGTATTATTACCTACCCAATCCGGTCGATCAGTATATGGCTCTAACAACCATGCACCATAAGAACCCAATGCACCATCCAGTGAAACTTTTACCGCTTTCACTGTTAAGAAGCCATTCCCTTCATTAATAATAGGAAAAACATTTGCATGAGAACGAAGCGATGCATTGCTTTCTCTTACCATTAACCAATGCCTGATATTTAACTTCCCTTCCTGTGCAAGCTTCTTCATTCCTTCCACTTGTTCAAATGAAGAACCGGCATCTTCAAAACTTGTGATACCTTTCTTTAAACAGTCTTCCTCTGCAAGGTGAATACTCTCTGCCCATTTTGCTATCCTTTCTTCCCTGGGTCTTTGATCATCCCATTTACCATATGCGTTCCATGCAAGGCCCTGTGCAGTTTCAGCCAACACACCAACGATCTTACCATCCTTATCTTTTACAATATCACCACCGGCAGGACTTTTTGTTGAAGCAGTAATCTTAGCCAGCGCCATTGCTTTCGCATTTACATATACACTGTGCCCGCTTGCATGTGATAAGATAACAGGATTGTTTGGAGAAACTTTATCCAATTCTTCATGATAAGGATAGCCCAGAAAATTTTTTGCAGGAGCCGGGTTCCATTTCTCCTGGTGCCATCCGCGGCCAACTATCCAATCACCCGGTTTTGCTTTTTTCACTGCATCGGCAACCTTTGCAACGATCTCATCCCAGTTCTTTACATTCATTAAATTGAGATTAATCAATGAAGCGCCAAGTCCATGAATATGACCATGGCCCTCAATGAACCCCGGCATTACAAACTGGCCCTTAGCATCGATCACTTCAGTTTTTTCGCCGATATAATTCTTTGCATCTTTATTGCTTCCAATAAAAACTATTTTTCCATCTTTTATCGCCAATGCTTCTGCTTCCGGTTGATTTTTATTTACAGTGTAAACTTTTGCATTATTAATAACAAGCTCAGCTGTTTCGCTGGTATCAGCGCTTTTTGTGGCAGCATTGCAGCTCAGAAAAAAAAGAATAACTGCGGGGAAATAACTGATCATTGATTTTTTCATAAATAAAAATTGATTTCAAATAAAGCTATGATGATCATTGGGCTTTAGCCCATAATCGAAAGTCTCAAATGTATTGATTTAAAACATAAGCTCCGTTACTGCTTCCTGAAAAGAAAAATAATTTCTTTTTCATCATGCCCTGGTACTTGCGATGAATTTCCTTTACAGTTTTTTTACCTTCTTTATCATAGCTAAACACACAAACTGTTCCTCCATTACCACCTCCTGAAACTCTTGCCCCATAAACTCCATTGGCTGCCCCAGCCTCACGAACCATTTCAACGATCTTATCTGTGTATTCATTTCCTAAGCCAACAGCAGAATAACTTTCATGGCTCTGCAACATCAGGTTTCCCATTTGAGTCAAAGCTGCTTGTTTATCCTCCTGCTTTTTAAAACTCTTAAGCAGGTTTCTAAACTCATTTACTCTTTCATTTTCATAAACAGGATGTAAACCACAAACAGCGGGTTTATAAATTTTATTTTCATCAATTGATGTAACTGTATCAATAGAAACTTTGAAATGATCTAAGAAATCTTTACCTGCGATTTCTTTGGGTAACAAAGAATGATATTTCTCTGCAAATATTGAAATGGAAATATTAGCAAGAAATCCTTTGTAGGGAAGTTTGTTCCAATCACCGGTTATTCTTGCATAGCTGAGCTCGTCAATAGTTGAGCCTTCGTTTATTGCAATAATTGTATAACTCATAAAAGCTGCTGCACGAACATCACCATAGGATGCACCACTTACTGCATGTCGAATACCACTATCAATTCCACTAAAATTTATTCCCCGTGGGATGCTGATAGGTTTTGAAACTTCATGAGGCTGACATACCAAAGGCAGCAGTTTATTTTTTTGTCCAAGATGGGATGATAACTGATCCATTAATCCGCAAGGAGCACCGGCTACAAGATTCTCCGCCATTTGTGCTAGTACAGCAAGCTCTTCTTTTCCCAACGATAGATCATAAAGCCTTTTCAATGCATTCATGGTAGCCACTTCCAATGCCGCGGATGACGAAACACCTTTCCCCCATGGCACATTTGATTCAATAAAAGCATTTGCACCAGTAAGAACAATTCCTTTTTCTTTTTGCAAAACAAGAAAACAACCTAAAACATAAACAGCCCAATCTCCACCACTCATTGTTTTAATGATCATTCCTGCTTCTGCAAGTGATTTGTCTTGTAATGCTGAAAGATGAATTGTGAAATCTGCCGTTTTCTTTTTTGTGATCTGTGTACGAAAATTAAAAACTCCATCATTTCTTTTTTGAATACTGACTGTTGTTGTTTGCTTTATCGGCATCTGTAAAAGAAGCGAGCCGCTGTAATCGGCAATGCCTCCCATTACATCCATACGACCGGGAGCTGTAGCAGAAATTATTTGTTCTTCTTGTGAAAAGAGATCGTTCATAATTTAATTTTCCGAAGCTCAGCTGCTTTTTCTTCGGGCATTGTATCAGCCATAAAAGTATCGGCACCGGTTTCAGGGCCTGCAAGATATTTCATAATGCCGGGCTGACGCAATGGCGGGCAGATGACCAGGTGCATATGATAATCAGGGTAGCCGTTTCCATCAACAGGAGCCTGGGCAAATGCCAGTATGTATGGAAAACTGCTATTAAAATTTACATCAAATTTTTTTGCAGCGGTTTGAAATACTTCGGCAAGATCATACAACTCATCATCACTCATTGTTATCAATGTAGCATGACGGTTTTTCGGGAACACATAAGTTTCATAAGCAAATCTTGCAAAGTAAGGGATGAAGGCGATCGCCCCTTTATTTTCGGCAATGATCCGTATATCATCTTTTTTCTCTGCCTCAATTATATCACTGAAAATATTTCTTCCCTTTTCTTTTTGATATTCCGCTGCTGCCGCCAGTTCTTTTTGAACAAGATTGATCGTAAAATCAACTGCATATATCTGGCAATGAGGATGAGGATTAGATACGCCAACTATTTCTCCTTTATTTTCAAAGATCAAAACAGATTTTATTGCTTCATGCTGGTTGAAAAAAATCATTTCATCCCGCAATGCTTTAAAAACTGTTGCCACTTTATCAACGGGTATATCATTTAATGTAACATTATGACGCGGATCGTAACAAACAACTTTGGCTATACCTCCGGCTTTTGTTTTTTTATACAATCCATCATGCAGGTTTTGAAATTCACCTGGGATAGCAGGAGAATTTAATCCGACAACAGGATGATCATTCTCAAAAATGAATACATCTGCATAATCGGGGTTTTGTTTTCCACTTATTCTTTTATTACGTGGACACAAATAACAACCAGGATCATACTCCGGCGCATTGTTCACTATTTCTTTTTTATCAAAATTCCATGGACGACTATTCCGATGCGCGGCATACACCACCCATTCCCTTCGAAGCGGATGCCATCTCTTTTCCCAATTACCATACGGAACAGATTCCTGCATTGCTTATAATTTTTTTAGTTGCCGTTTCCATTTTTTATAAACCGATGAATATATTTCCTGCATAGATGCATCCGGCGAGTAAGTCTTTATCTTTTCCATTGAAGAATATGCATCGCCGAAGTTTTTATAAACGCCAGCACCTATGCCGGCTCCTCTAGCCGCTCCGGTGGCTCCATCGGTATTATATAATTCAAGTTCGCAACCCAGACTGTTTACAAATACTGAACTGAACACATCACTTAAAAACATATTGGCATGACCGGCTCTTACTGTTTTTATTTTCATTCCCATTTCTTTCATCACTTCCGCACCATAATGCAGTGCAAATACAATTCCTTCCTGCGACGCACGGGCAATATGGCCACGATTATGCCGGTTGAATTGAAGTACTTTCATTACTGCGCCCAGGTCCTTATTTTCCAGCACTCTTTCTGCACCGTTGCCAAATGGATAAATCAAAAGTTCATCTGAGCCTGCCGGTGCCATTGATGCTTCTTTATTTATTTGTTCGTAAGATGAATCGCCAAAAAAGTTTTTACGCAACCAGCTATTTAAAATTCCTGTTCCATTTACACAAAGTAAAACTCCATAGCGTGGTTTTTTCTTTTCATGATTGACATGAACAAATGTGTTCACTCTTGATTGTGGATCATAATTCGGTTCATCAATAATTCCATATACAACTCCCGAAGTACCAGCAGTAGCTGCAACTTCTCCGGGTTGTGACACATTTAGTGAAAAAGCATTGTTAGGTTGATCGCCTGCACGATAAGAAACGGGAATGCCGGCTTTTAATCTTAATTCATTTGCTGCAGCAGTTGTTAACTTGCCTTGCTCACCAAATGTTGGAACTAATGAAGAAAGTAACTCTTCATCTATTCCATAATACTTTAATAAATCGGTCGCAATTTTTTCCTTTTTAAAATTCCACATGATCCCCTCACTTAATCCGGAGATAGTAGTTGCAGGCTCGTTTGTCAATTTTAAAGCGATATAATCTCCCGGCAACATTACCTTATAAATATTCTTATAAATATCGGGTTCATTTTTCTTCACCCATCTTAATTTAGATGCAGTAAAGTTGCCCGGTGAGTTAAGAAAATTCTTCAGACAATATTTTTCACCCAATTCTTCAAAAGCTTTATCACCGATCTTCACTGCACGGCTATCACACCAGATTATAGAAGGTCTTAGTGGTTTTAGATCTTTATCTACACAAACAAGGCCATGCATCTGGTAGGCAATGCCAATTGCTGCTACTTCATCTCCATTAAATAAAACGTGCTGATGTAATTTATTTACAGCATTTACTAATTCTCTCCACCACATTTCAGGATCCTGTTCTGCAAAACCTGGCTGTGGTGATTGCATTGGCATTTCCGATGGTGGAGAAAATGCCGAAGCAATGGCTTTGCCTGAATTAATTTCAAGCAGTGTTGCTTTTACTGATGAGGAGCCGATATCAAATCCGAGTAAATATTTCATAGTTTACCAAAAGCGAATATATAATGCTATAATAATTCCCAATACAATTATGATCATAGCCATGATGCCTGGTGTTACTTTATACAAGCTTTTATCAATTTGCAATGCATTTCCAAGTGCCCTGCCCTTAACATCAAGCAAGCTGACAATAATTATTAATACTGACGTAAAAAAGAAAACCCAGCCCATCTGAATAAGGAAAGGTATTTCATAAGCGCCAGTACCAGTTGGATAGGCTGTATAGATCAATGTATCGTTACCCGCAAGGCCAGGTAAAAATTTATCAAATAATATTGCTAACAGAACTCCTCCAATAATTCCCGCAATGGCAGCTTTTGAAGTTGTCTTTTTCCAGAAAAATCCAAATAAGAAAACCGGGAAAATAGCAGGTGAGATGTAACCCGTATATTTTTGAATAAATTCAAATCCGCCCTTGCCGCCAATACCCAATGCATCCTGCCAGTTGACGATTATAGCAATGATCAATGCTACTACCACAACTAAACGTCCCATCCAAACCAATCTTCTTTCTGAAGAGCCTTTATGGATATACTTTTTATAAATATCCAGTGTGTAGATTGTTGAGATGCTATTTGCTTTTCCCGCAAGCGAAGCAACTATTGCGGCTGTCAATGCTGCCATTGATAATCCTTTTAACCCTTCGGGTAAAAATCCAAGTACTGCTGAATAAGCATTGTCTTCTCTGAATTCTCCATTGGTTAGCATTTGCTGCTGCAACCCACCTTGCTGATGCAATACAAATGCAGCGATACCGGGTAACACAACCAATAATGGCATTAATATTTTTAAAAAGGCAGCAAATAGAATTCCTGTTCTTGCTGTTTTCAGGTTTGCTCCCAATGCCCGTTGAGTGATATACTGGTTACAGCCCCAGTAATTCAAATTAGCAACCCACATACCAGCAGCAAGCATTGCCATTCCCGGCAAACTTGAATAATGATTTACTTCTTGTTGGGTAGAGCTTGCTCCTGGTTTATCAAAGATCATTTTAAAATGATCAGGCGCCGTAGTAAGCAATTGATTAAACCCAGCAAGAAAATCTTTTCCGTATCCAAATTTTTCGCTAACTACAGTTAATGCGATGTACGATGTAACCAAGCCTCCGACCAACAGCACAAGAACCTGTATCACGTCTGTATAACCGATCACTTTCATACCACCTAACGTAATAACAAGGGCGAACACTGCAAGGCCGATCATGATCACATGAAAGTATTGACCTCCGGTAAGACTATTGATCGCAAGGGTTCCGAGATACAAAATCGAAGTAAGGTTCACAAATATGTACAGGAATAACCAGAATACTGCCATGATCATTGCAACAGTTTCATTATACCTTGTTTTTAAGAACTGGGGCATGGTGAATATCCTGTTCTTTAAATAGATCGGCATGAAAAAAACAGCAACAATAATCAATGAAACGGCAGCGAGCCATTCATAAGCAGAAATAGCGATCCCCAATCGAAATCCATTACCACTCATTCCAATAAATTGTTCTGCAGAAATATTTGAAGCGATCAGCGAAGCGCCAATGGCCCACCATGTAAGCTGTCCTTCGGCCAGGAAGAAATCACCTGAAGTTGTCTGCACTGCTTTTTTTCTTTGATAGATCCAATAGCCATAACCGGAGACCAGAACAAAATAAACCAGGAAAACGATAATGTCACTATTTGCAAGCTGTCCCATGTCAGTTGGTTTTAAACATGAAAATATTGAAAAATAGCTGACAAACTATTTAAATGGGATAAATTACCTTGCTCCCATTCCTGGTCACCAAAAATTTTAATTTATGTACGAACATAAGAAACAGAAATTAGCTCCGATGAGCACCTTTTATCAAAGGGTTTTAAAAAATATAATGCTTGCGTTCCTGATCCTTGGTACTTGTTTGCTCATTGGTGTTATAGGATATCACCTTACTGCGGAATCAAGCTGGCTTGATTCATTGCATAATGCATCAATGATACTAAGCGGCATGGGACCCGTGATAGAGATAAATACTGTTTCGGGAAAATTGTTTTCTTCTTTCTATGCACTGTTTAGCGGAATAGTTTTTATCACTAACATTGGCATCATACTGGCGCCAGCCTTGCACCGCATGTATCATCGACTGCACGTGGAACAAGAATGACCGGATGATATTTCCTATCATTCAGTAGCTTTTACAAATACAAGCTTGTTTCGATCCGACTTATAAATGTCGTCATAGAATTTTAGCATTTCGGGATAATCTGTTTTTGGAAAGTTTCCACTGAATTGTTCTATACTGCGTGTATAAATGATCTTATTCTGATCCATCAGTACTGAAACTTTGTATTTTCCAAATTTACTTTCAATAAAAACATCCGCCGGTACTGATTCCGGCTTGTAACCTGGAGGTATTTCGATCTCAATCTTATCTGTATCGGTATATTCCATATCAAGATCTATATCAAATTTTCTTTCTTCACCTGATTTCAATTTCCGTGATGATCTTGTCATTATATTTGGAGTAATAAATAATCTTTTCCCGCTGATCGTTGCATAATGTTCGACAGATAGCGACAGGTCTTCTTCAATAGATGGTAAAATGTTTTTGTTTTCTTTATACGAAAAATTATCAACCGTGTAGGTAGCGAATTCCAATTCTTCTTCAAGGTATTCTTTCACTTTATCCTTTGATAAGTTATTAATAAGCATGTGCAAATGATCTTGCTGAATACCGCTATAATTTGTTTTTATTTTGGCATTCAGTGAACCATCCCCGCCGATCTTTGCTTTTATAGATCTTTGCTGCGTGTTTTCTTTTAATCCATATTTAGGTGTACGGATCAGTTTACCACCATCTTCATCGATCAAAAGTGCATAACGGTCATCAGTAAAATCTCCCAGGTACCCGGATGGCATCGTTTGACTTGTACATTCAAGCCAGACAGAATCGCTGCTATTCAGTACAGCACAAAGGATAACATGATTGAAATGAGCAGATGGAAATGCTGATTCAAAATTTGTTTTACCCCGCCCGGCATTTATCAATGTATAATAAGACTTTATTCCTGCTTCTTTTAACATGCTATACATATAATTCGATAACGCTTTACAATCACCATACCCTTTTGCAGCCACATATTTTGCATCAAAAGGTTGCCAGCCGCCAATACCGAGTTGTATACTTACATAACGTGTATTTTTCTGCATATATTCATACAGCAACCTTATTTTTTCTTTTTGATCGGTTATTCCATTTGTTATTTCATGCACTTTCTGTTTGATGTTTGGAGGCAATTCATCACGGCCTTGTTTTAAAGCATACATAAATTTTCCAAGCTCCTGCCAGCTTTTCATATTGCCTTTAAAATTCTGAATTTCAAAATCGGTAGGGCCGAACATTACATAGGAAGTAAGATAAGGAAGTAAAGGCGAGTACATTTCCCTTATGATCGCAGGAAGATCTTTTACTTCCCATACTTTTCTTTTTTTATCGGTTGCCTGGTCAATTACCTGGCCGTTATAATTAAAATTTTTATACCGAAATTCATAGTTCAGGGGGCACTCAAATATGAATTTACTTTGCTGCACTGAAAAATATTCGTCTTCTACCGGCTGCCAATAAGGATAAAACATGGTCCCGTTATACTTCAGCTCCACTGTGTATTCAACTGTGTAAGGATAACTTTTATAATAAAAATTGTGGAACTTCACCCTGTTATCCTCCATAAGACTAATATCACTTACTCCGCTAAAATCCTCTATATCCTTATTTTTTAATTCTTTTATTTTATTTCCCATCGCATCGAACAATACCCCTTCAATATTCTTTATCTCCAAAAATTTATCGTAATACTGGTGAAACGCAGCATATTTATCGCCATTCTCATTTAAAATTGTAAGAGCATACTTGTGATAATAAGCAGCTTCACCCGGTGATTTTAATGTAAATCTTTCTTCTTCGATCCGCTTTACCACATGTGCATTTTTCTTCAGCGAATCAGGAATGGCAGACGCCGCATATTCACCACCAGTGGCGGATGCCAGAAAAGAAATGAGTAAGAAAAAATTTGTTGCACTTAATCGTTTCATAGTTTATTTTTTCCTTTTAAATACGATTTGTTCATTATGTTTATTCACAATCTGGGCAAAAAATTCTCTTAACACTTCATACTCATCCGGTGCAAAAAAAGTTCTTGCAATTCTTATCCTTGAACGAAGCATAATTGTTCCATTTTTTTCACTGATGATGTATTCAAAAAAACTCTTCCCTCCATCATCATAATTCAGTCTCGTCGATTTAGGTAATTCTTCTAATTGATAGCCTTTCGGAATTTCCATTCTTAAAATATACACATCATCTTTTGTGTATGGCATTTCTACCGGGTAAAGCCTTGTTGAAGATTTGAAAGGATTTTCTTTATACCCTTCACCAAACATCGGATTCAGATAAAAAATATCCTCCCCGTTATTTTTCATCTCCATATCATAAGCCAATTGAAGAGTTTCATCATATTGGGAAAGGGATTCAATTTCCTGGTTTTTTAATGTTATATCTGTTACAGCAGTACTGCTGGTTTCTTTTAAAAACTCTTCTTTTCCTTTTTCTTTTATTAATTTTCTTATCCTGTATGACTCATAATAACCTGGTGTTTTTTTAATATATCCCGAAAGATTTCCTTTGTCATCATTTGATAAAACGATTGAAACTGTATTGTTTTCTAAAAGCGAGTCGGAATTAAATTCTATACCTGTAGCTTCATCATTTATTACCCTGCCCAATCCATTAAAACATTCCCATTCGAGTTTTCCAAAACCAAATTCAGGCCGGCTTGCATCCAGATAATATTTTTTTCCTTCAATTATTGCCTGGCATATCAGGTAATTAAATTTATTAATATTAGGATAAATTATTGGTGGATATCCATGCGATTTTGTACTAAGCATAACAGGGTCTGCTGCAACACCGGCTTTTCTCAACATGGCAATCAACAATAAGTTGATACTTGCAACTCCTCCACTTTTATTTTTTAAGATGTCCTTCAATGAACTTTCAGGAAATGACTGATTATAATAAAGGCATTTGAAATTATCCCGTACATAATTAAAAATTGTTTTAGCTTTATCCATTTGTCCGCTTAAACTTTTAACATTCCTACTTACTTCGTCATTCAGCCATGCATTGTCCTTTTTGTACTGCAGCCCAAAATCTTCATCTTTTAATAAGGAACTGGTAATATCTTTCCAGTCAAGCATAAAGTTCTTATCGGGCAATGGGTAACGAAATGCGGAAAGAACAAATTCAATTTTCGAAATGTGATTGCTTAATGCTGCAGTAAATGGCTCCCGCTTTAGTCCAGGAACATTCTTCATAACCCAGCGGTGTTCATCAATTGCTGCGGAAAAAGCAACTTTAGTTGGAGTGAGATATATCGGTGTCAAATCCAATATAAAGCCTTTCGATGTTTCTTTTTTTTCTTTAATATAATAATTCTGGTATCCCTGTGGTAAAAATGTATAATAAAAAAATTCCGGGATAGATACTTTATATTCACTCCAAAGTTCCGGGAATTCGCCCTGAAATGTCCATGGACTAAGATTAGAAAGAGAATTTGTTACCATTTTATATTCAAACTCGATAATTGAGCCTTCTTTTACATTTGGAAATGTAAATTTTTTTGCAACCAGGTTCTTAGTAATTATGTCTGTAAACATTCCCTCTTTGAGGTTTAATTTTGAGTCAACCACCTTCCCATTCTCCATATTATAGGTAACGGCTTTCAAATTCTCAATAGGCTCTGCTTTAGTGTTGGATGTAAAAAATAAGATTTGAACGTTTGCATTATCGTAGCCTTCCTTTTTCAATATATGCACTCTTTTAAATCGTTTCACTTCAAGCTGAAACCAGCTTCCTGACTCTACAATATCAGCTGAGCCAATATCAGCAATCACAACTGCTGCTGCATTGCTGTCAATGCTGTAAACAGGTTTAAAATCTTCTGCTGATATTTTGCCAAACTTTATTGTTGATTTTTCCTGCCCAATTGCCGGACATATTGCTAACTGAAAAAAAATGATATTTATTAAAAATGAAACTCTTTTCATCTTAAAAATTATTTTTTCTTTTTAAACACGATCTGTTCACTTTGTTTATTTACGATAAGATCAAAAAATGTACGAAGTATATCATATTCTTCCGGTGAATAATAGGTTCGCATTATTTTTATCCTTGTTCGCATTGAGATCGTATTGTTATTGATTCCAACGATATACTCAAAGAAACTTGTGCCCTCTTCATCAAGATTTATTTTTATTGATTTTGGCAACTCTTCCACATCATACCCGTTAGGGGTCTCCATTCTGAATACATAGATCTCATCAATGGCATACGGCATTTCCACAGGATAATATCTTTTTGGCGATTTGAAAGGGTTTTCCTTGTATCCTTCATTGATCATAGGATCAAAGTATAGAATATCTGCTGAGCCCGTCGCTATTTCAAAATCATAATTCAGCTTCAATGGTTCTTCCAGGATCTTTAATGAATCAACTCCCCTGCTCCCCATTTTAATATCGAGAGCAGACAATGATTTATTTATATTATTAAAATAATTTTCCAATCCATCGGTCATGATCTGGTTTCTTGTATCATAGGAATCATGATCTCCCAGTACTTGCTGAAATGTTCCTGAAAGTGATCCGTTGTTTTGATTTGTGATAAAAACCATGGTCACCTTTCTTTCATTTAATGAATCGGGATTAAAGGTTAATTGATCGGCGGTCTTATTAACTACAACAGCAAAACCATTGTAGCAATCTGATGGCAACATTCCCAGCTTCAACCGCGGTCTTGTGGCATCCATAAATACTTGTCTGCTCTCGATATTTGCCATAGCTATCACATAGTTGAATTTATCTTCCAACGGGTACATGGAATAAGTATACCCATGATCTCTCGTACTTAAAAGAACGGGATCAGCTGCGATACCTGCATTCTTTAACATAGCAACCAAAAGCAGGTTGATCTCCGCAACATTTCCTTTCTTTGATTTTAATACATTTTTCAAATTCTGGTTTATATAGCGGGCACTATAATCAATACAAGTGAAATTATCCCTTATAAAATCATAAATGATCTTTGCCTTTTCCGATGCTGTTGCACCTTTTGTTTTCAAATTTTTAAGTTCATCGTCCATCCAATTATTCGCATTGTTTAGTTGTGATCCGAAATATTCTGACATCAACAGTCTATCCGTGAACATGGGCCATGTTTGCATGTATTGAGTATAGGTAAGCGGTCTCCTGATCTCGGATAATTGAAATTCGATCTTTGAAATGTGATTTAATATGGATGAAGTAAACTTTTCAGGTTTGATGCCGGGAGCATCTTTGATTACCCAGCGATGTTTAAAAACCTGTGCCTCGATTTTTCTTGTTTCCCTTTGCATTGCACTACCCGCTTCAAGATTTTCCAGCGTAACATTAAAGACATTAGTAGACAAAGCCGGTGGTTGTTTTTTATAAAAAGCATTGTAACCTTCGGTTATAAAAACAAAATAAAAAAACTCAGGAATATGAAATTCAAGTTCGCTCCACAATACAGGATATTTACCCTGGAAAAACCAATTGGTAGGCGAATGCCAGTAGTCTGAACGGATTTTATATGAAAACTCAATGATACTTCCCTCTTTAACATTCGGGAACGTAAATTTTTTTAAAATATGATTTTTATCTACTACATCTGTAAAAACATTTTTATTATCTAATTTGAACTCTTCCATTTTTCCATTCTCATAATTATATGTATAGGCTTTGAGTCCTTGCAGATCCTCTTTCGTGCTACCATCAACATACAGTGGAATTTGAACATCGGCAGCATCGTAACCTGATTTCTTTAAAATATGCACCCTTTTTTGATGTTCATGATAAAAAGTAAACCAACCCCTTTCATTTCCTTCATAATAAGAGAAGCCGACATCTGCAATTACTACAGCCGCAGCATTGCTGTCAATACTATAAACGGTGTTTTTAAAATCATCAGCAGATATTTTTCCGAATTTTACAGGGGTTTTATCCTGTGCCTCCAATCCAGAAAATAAGGATAGCAGTGTGAGTGATAAAAAGAATTTTCTCATAGTAGTGCTTTCGCTTTCAAATTTAAAGTAGTTTTTATGTTTTTAAAATAGTAAGAGGGTAAATTAAGTGGCCAATTGAAAGAAAAACATACAATATTAACAAAGCAATTGGCAGCCCAGCTGGGGTTTGACTTTTGTGGTATCGCTAAAGTGACAAAGCTTGAGGACGATGCCCGGCGGCTTGAAGCATGGCTAAACAAAGGAATGCATGGCAGCATGAAGTATATGGAAAGGTATTTTGACCTGCGTATCGACCCTGCCAAGCTTGTTCCCGGTGCAAAGTCAGTTATTACTTTACTGCTAAACTATTTTCCGAAAGAAAAACAAAATGATGAAGCGCTGAAGATCTCTAAATATGCTTACGGGAAAGATTATCATGAAGTGATAAGAGAAAAATTAAATCGACTGATCGAATTGATCAAACAGCAAGTTGGAGATATTCATGGTCGTGGTTTTGTTGACAGTGCGCCGGTATTAGAAAGAACTTGGGCGCAGCGCAGCGGCCTTGGATGGGTTGGCAAAAATGGGAACCTCATCAATAAGCAAATGGGTTCTTTCTTTTTTATTGCAACATTGATTACCGACCTTGACCTTGAAGCTGATGAACCTTTTGTAAAGGATTATTGCGGTACATGCACCCGTTGTATTGATGCATGTCCTACTGATGCAATTTTGCCAGGTAAAGTTGTGGATGGAAGCAAATGCATTTCTTATTTTACTATTGAGCTAAAAGAAATGCTGATACCTGGTGAAATGAAAGGCAGGTTCGATAACTGGATGTTTGGCTGTGATATTTGCCAGGATGTTTGCCCATGGAACCGGTTTGCACAACCAACAAATGAAATTGAGTTTACCCCGATACCTGAAATTCTCGATCTTTCCACTAAAGAATGGGAGATGATGACCGAAGAAAAATTTAAAACAATATTCAGGCATTCTCCGCTAAGCCGGAGTAAACTCAAAGGGATTCAAAGGAATTTAAAATTTTTAAAGACAGACTAATTAAAATTTCCAGCCAACTTTTACAGCTATCCTGTTTAAATTATAGCGATAAAGATCAGTTACTGGTTGTTGGGTACGCCAATCCGTGTAAGTCACAGTTTGTTTTAGTGATTTATGCGAATGACCAAGCGATATAACAAGACCTCCTCCTTTTTTCATACCAACCAGGTAACCCAAACCCAGATCGGTGTAAATACCATTATGAAATTCTCCTGACCTATTAAAGCCACCATCCCAGATAAAAATTGGTCCATTATCATAATATTCCTGCACCCATTGAAAATTTATTCCGCCATCGGCGTAGGCAAAGAATTTGTTTTTATTTTTTCCTAATTCATAACGGACATCAGCAAACAAAGGAACTGAACGATGGATATAATAATCCAGTCCGACACCAACGCCGGCAAACAAGTTCCCTCTTTGAAATCCATTGACAGTTTGCAAACCTGCAGATACTTCGTTGTCACCATTCAATAATGACAGGCTATTTATTGAATGAAATTTGTAAACGCTGGTTTTCTTTTGTGCAAAAGAAAATATCGAAAGAGATATAAATATTGACAGGAAGAAATATTTTAGTTTCATAACATTAGTTTTTAACGCTCAATTTGCTTATCAAATTAACATTGCTGAGGGAAGAGTAATCATATTGATACAATCCATCTTTTGCGACAACTAGTGCCCAGCCATTGAAGGCAATTACATCATAAGTGTCCACTCCTGTAATCTGTTTTTGTAATGAAAGATTTCTTACATCCGAAGCATTATAAAACTTTACCCCATCACGGCCATCGCAAATAATCAAGGTAGTTCCATCTTTTGCAAGGCCATGCGGGTTAGTCATCTGGTAAGTTTTAATAAGTGTAGGATTTGACAAATTGGTAATATCCAACACATCCAACTGCTCATTAAATCCCTGGCAAGGAGTGCCGGAGCGAAGAGTAACAAAAGCATTGTTATTGTCAGCAATTACGGGGTCGCAACTACGGGCATGTGTGAATGTTCCCAACTTTGCAGGATTTGTCGGATTAGTAATATCATAAATAAACATACCTGTATTTGACCCGATAAATAACCGATTATTGAAAGGATAAATGGTTTCAATACTCCAACCCATTTCTACTTTTTTATTAAAAACCGGATCAGGAGGATTTACAATAGAAACAACATTTAAAGCAGTGTTGGAAACAGCATATAGATAATCATTCACAATCGTAAACCTTGCCATAGAACCACCAACACCAGATGGAGAAGTCCCAGCTGCTGATGATTGAGCTGCAGGACTTCCTGCATTCACCATAAAAACATCAGCTTCTTTCAATCCGCCGAACAAACCACTGAATAAGCCACCGTTGCCACCGCAACTAGTTTGTACAACTGTATCTCTTCTTACCCAATCTGCAATTACCATTGCAGGGTTCTGGGAAAAACCATTGCCCCAATAACGTTCAGGAAAAATATTTTCCGTAAACTTTTTTACAATGGTCTGCTGAGGGTTAGTGATATCGATTGCAACCATGTCAGTATAAAAATCTGCATAAAGAATATTTCCTTTCACAGCTATATCAAGATTGCCCGGAATATCAATAAAAGCGATATTACGTGGCGCCGATTTATTGCTGTTATCAATAATGTGGATGCCACGATCAATTTCATTCAGGAAAATATAACTGCCGCGGACATAAATTTTACCGGGTTTTTGGATCTCCCGCGGAGAGTTATTTTTGATATTACCCCTTACTTCGTCTTTTGTCCGGTATACAGGTTCCCAATAAGTATAACGGCGGGTGCAGGTATCCTTTACACAACTATTGAAGACAAAAAGAAGTGCAAGACTGCTTGTCATTAATGCAGAAAAAAATCTTATTCTCATAAAAGCAATTTTTAAGGTTGACAACAGATAGTAAATAACCGTTGCCTGCCCGAATTGAAATTTTTTATATCGTCAACTTAATCGCACGTTCAGGCAGGCATTATTTTTTCCTGTTAAAAAGAATGCCGGTTCGAAGACCAACAAAAAACAAGTATTTTTTATTTTCAAAAGGATTATCTATTAACCTGTTCAAATGAATATTTGCCACAGGACCAAGATTCCATTGAACCCGCTTGTTATTAGCGATTGTCCAGGAAAAGCCGGTTGACAAACTGAACTGTGTTTTATTTAGCTGGCTTTTATTTTGATAATAAATACCATTGAAAGCAGTATCGTACATAATTGCATTGCTTGCGATAAGTTGTCCGATAGTAAATCCTGTGCTCCAAACAAAAGGATTTGTTTTGCTTTTATTCAATTGCCATTGAAACCGAAGAGGTAATTCAATAAAATGATAACGATTAGTGTATTTCACGGTATCACCGCCCGCATTATAAACATGATCCTGGTTGCCATCAAGCATATTTGAAAATTGGCTATAGTTTAAAAGCGAATCCCTTCTGTATCCAATACCAAGGCGATTACTATAATAACCGTATTGCAACCCCAATGATAAGCTTGTACGGGATGACAATCGCCTTTGCGCAAAAATACCGGCCTGGAAAGCAAAACCGGGTTTGACATCAGAAGGTCTTTGCCTTGGAGGAGCTGCACCACCACCGCCTCCCACAGAGCTTTGATAGTCTAAAGCACCCGCCATTTTTAATCCTCCAAAAGAGATACTATTATCATTTAAAAATGAAATACCGGGTGTTAAATGCAATCCCCATTTCCATTTTTTTTCTGAGGAATCTTTTTTAACGATCGGATCTGGTGAAACTTTTTCCGGTTCGGCTTTTAAAAGAGTATCCGTTTTTTTTATATCAATTTTTTCTTGCTCAATTACCTCGGCTTTTGCAGAGTCAATTTTGTTTTCAACTTGTTTTACTTCTGGCTGTTTAACCGCATCCTGTTTTATGATCGTTTCAGGGCTTGTTTTAACAATTGTGTCTTTAGCTTTAGCATCAATTTCAACAGGGTTATTCTTATTGGAGTTAGGTGATGTAACGTCAATAGAGACTATCGGCTCGTCTTCTATTTTAGTTTTTTTAACAGCAGGCTTAACCTTAATTTCATCCTTGATCTTATCCTTTGGTCTATTGATCTCATTTTTTGAAACAATGACATCTTTTTTATCAATAACTGATCTATCAACTGTTGATTTATTGTTTACAGTTTTATCACTGGTATTTTTTGTCTCTTCTTGCTTTGTAGTTTCTGTATTTTGTTTGATTGTTGAAGAACTATTTGTCTCTTCTTCAGTTTTAGAATTGTTTTCTTTTTGTTTTTCAGTTGTTACAATTTCAGTTCCTTTTTCTCCAAAAAGATTGCTGCGTTGCCAATAACCCAGCAATGCCAGGCCTGCCAGCAGAAAAATAATTACAAATACTCTCCGTTTATTTTTTTTGCGAATTCTTTCTTCCACACGCAGCCATACTTTTTCTGAAGGCTTGAACTTCAGCTCCTGCATTTCGGAAGAAACTTTTTTCTCAAAATCATTTTCCGGCATATGAACCAGTTTTAAAATTATTTACTTCATCATTTTTTTTTATCCAGCTGATCAGCAATGCTCTTGCCCTTGCATATTGTGATCTTGATGTCCCTTCATTTATTCCCAGCATCTTTCCTATTTCCACATGACTAAACCCTTCTACAGCATGCAGGTTAAATATTGTTTGATAACCCAACGGTAACTGTCTTACCAGGTCTGCCAGCTCTTTTCCGGTCATTTTTATTTCAGGATTATCATCAACTACCGGGTGCAGGTTTTCGTTATCATAAGAGAATTCATGATTGTATCTTGAATTTTTCTTCAAATAATTCAACGCTGTTGTTACCATTATCCTTCTTATCCATCCACCCAACTCGCCTTCATATTTATATTGATGCAGGTTCCTGAAAACTTTTACAAATCCGTCCTGCAATACGTCTTCTGCATCATCCATTGATTTGGTGTAGCGATAACAAATACCGAGCATTGTTTCGGCAAAATGATCGTATAACTGCCGCTGGGCAGCCGGAATTTCCCTGATGCACTCCTTTACCAGTTTTTGTGTATCCATTATCCCTTCTTAAAGCTCTGACAACGTCTTTTCTTATTACGTTGCATTGTCAATTTTAAACTATTTAATAACAATCCGGTCAGAGCCAATGCCTATTTTTACCAACTGAAAATTTCTTTTATGAGAATAATCGCCAATTCCCTGCTTGCCAGCCTGGTTATTTCAATTTCATTTTTATCCTGCCAAAAAGAAGTAAGATCCGATAACCCATCTTCGGGAGGTGGTCCGGGCACAATCGTAAACCCAACACCCATAACGGGAACAGTAACCGGTAAAGTTGTGGACAATAACAATATTGCCGTTGCCGGTGCGACTGTAAAAGCAGGTAGTAATACCACAATAACTGATAATCGTGGTCTATTCCGCTTTAATAATATACCGCTTGATAAATATGCTTCATTAGTTACCGTTGAGAAAAGCGGTTTCTTTAAAGCTTACCGTGTATTCTCAGCAATCGCAAATAATACAAATTTTGTCAAGCTAAAGCTTATTCAAAAAACACTGATAGGAAATATTGATGCAGCAACCGGCGGTTCGGTAAATCTTCCTGATAATTCTAAAATTACTTTACCAGCATCTGGTGTAGTTGTAAAATCAAATAATCAATCTTATTCAGGCAGTATAAAAGTATATGCGGCAGTTATCGATCCTACTTCAGCTGATATTGCACAAATAGTTCCCGGAAGCTTCCAGGGAAATGATGCGGACAATTACCGGGTATTGTTGAAATCATTTGGGATGCTGGCTGTAGAGCTTGAAGACAACAGTGGTGAGCAATTGCAAATTGCAAGTGGTAAAATGGCAAAGCTCAGGTTTACTATTCCTTCTTCATTACGTTCATCTGCACCTGCTACAATTCCGTTATGGTCTGTTGATGAAACCACAGGTCTCTGGAAACAGGAAGGCAGCGCAACAAAAACAAATGATTATTATGAAGGAGATGTTAGTCATTTCTCCTTCTGGAATTGTGATGTAAGCAGTCAAACTATTTATCTTGAAATGACAATAGTAACCGTAGAAGGACCACTAAGCCATGTTCAGGTAAAACTTACACGACCTAATGGTGCATCAAGTTATGGCTATACAGATTCAGCAGGGCATGTTGGAGGACTTGTACCAAAAAATGAAGCATTGGTGCTTGAAGTAATGAATACTTGTAATCAACCTATTTACACACAAAATGTCGGGCCATTCAGTATAAATACAAATCTTGGGACGATAAGTGTTACACTTTCTCCAATAAATACACTGCAAATAACAGGCAGCGCAGTTAATTGCAGCAATCAACCTGTTACAAACGGGAATGTGCTGGTTTATTTTGAAGGCCATCTTTATGTCAGGCCAATAAGTAATGGTAATTTTTCATTGACCATTACCCGGTGCTCAAATAGCACAGCTACGATTGAAATAGTGGCAGTTGATAATATAGCTAATCAACAAAGCAGTAGTCCATGGACAGGGTCGGCATCTACAGGATCGGTAAATACGGGTGTTATTTCCGCATGCGGCACATCATCAATAAGCTTTATTGATTATACTGTTGACGGTTCAAATTACATTCTAAGTACTGCTAACCCTGGTGACTCTATTACTACTTATAGCAATAGTGGAACAACGCAAAATGCTACTTCAGTTTTTGGTTTCAGACTAAGCCAGCCAAATATGAATATCAGTTTCTATTCACAAGGTGCAGCGGTTGGCACCTTCCCTTTACTTCATTTATCAGTTAATCAATATGACTCGGTAACGATAGTTGCTCCATTCAATATAAATATTACGGTTTATGGTGGCCCAGGCCAGTTTATTGAAGGAAATTTCTCGGGACAGATCAGGGAAATTGCAAATAATAATCTTCATAATGTATCGGCCACTTTCCGGGTTCGAAGAAGCCTTTAATAAATATATTAATTAATCCCGGCCCTTAAGGCTGGGTTTAATTAATATGCTTACTGGTCTTTAGCCCAAATTCATTCTCACAAAAATTAAGGGCTACCATCCTAGTAGCCCTTCTGCTTATATTCGACCGGCAAAATCAAAAACTCAAATTGGTGGATCAGCAGGAGTTTTAGGATTTCCATCTCTCTCCTGTTGTGGATAGGGATAAAAATTTCTTGTCCTTTCTGCGCCGGCAGACCCTGGAGCAGGACGGTTAAACCTCCTGCTGTCTTCCAGCTTCATACCACTCAAATACATTTCAATACATCTGTTTTTATAAATCTCCTGTAACAGATCGGCTTGTGTAAGGGGACCTGAGTAAGGTGGCAATTCAGCACCAACGCCAAATGCATCTTGTGCGGATGTTTTTTGCAGTACCTGGTCAAGAAAAGTTTTTGCTGTAGTAAGTTGCGATTTCCTGGCATAAGCTTCTGCTTGTATCAATAACATTTCGCCCGGTTGATAAATAGGTATTGGTGTTGCATCATTTTGAAAAAAGCCTGAACCATTTGCCGCATTCTTCACTAAATGAAATATACGTCGCTTGTCGTTTGCGTCTGGTAACAAAGCACCACTTAAACCAAAATCTGCTCTTATTCCGTAAACATTTGCCGTTGTTACACCCGATCTGAAAACAGGATTCGGATTGACATTATTATAAAAGAAAGTAGACTTTTTAGTCAGATCTACTGCACTTGCTTTAGCAATAGCAGCATCATTATTCTGCAACATCATATTATATCGTGCTGATAAAGCCAGCAGGGTATTTTTTAAATCAATTTCTGCTCCCACCTGGGAAGTGAAACTTGCAGGAACTGTAGTACTGTTCAAAAGAGCTGACGCCTGATCTAATAATTGAACAGCCTGCGTCAAAGCTTCAACTCTGGTATTATATTCAGCATCCTCTCCACTATTAATGGGAAGCTTTTCCCAAAATGCAGCGATAGTGCCTAACGCCATTGCTTTGTATAAGTGCCCATAAATTCGTATAGCATTTTTAATATTAACATCTCCAACGTTGGCTGAACCATTTATAAGTTTTTGAGCTTCGCTATTAACTATATTAGTGGTAGCCCACAAAGTCGCGATAACCCCATTATTTGGGCCGAGGTTATTACCTCCATTTTCCAATTGTGCCAGATCAGCATTACCGGCATTTTGAACAAACAGTTCTTTTGTTGACAAACCGCTTGAAGAAATTGCCTGGTAAATAGATGCAGCTCCCAATGTATTTACAGCAAACCTGTTCTTAATTCCAACTATAACACGGGTCATGCCTTCTGCCGAACTAAATACATCTTCCTGCGTGGGAGCATTGGGGTTGCGGTACTCCTTTTTACACCCGAATCCTATTAACAAAGCACTTAATAAAAATATATTGAGTTTCTTTTTCATGATTGTATTATTTAAAATTTGTAGTGATTGAAATCTGAAAAACTCTTGGAATTGGGAATGCGCCAAAATCATTCCCTCTTATTACAGATTGACCTGAAGCATTGATCTCAGGATCAAATCCTACATAATCATCCCATGAAATAAGATTTCTACCAACCAATGAAATCTTCATGCTTTCAGCAAATTTTAATTTATTGAATGAATAAGAAAGCGCCACTTCTCTTAGTTTGGTAAATGTACCGTCCTGCACATGTTCTTCCTGAATACGCGGGCCAATAAAACCGCCGATAGCAGCGACCCATCCCCGCGGTACTTCTCCGTTCAACTCTTTTTCTGCAAGTTTACCATTACCAACATTATTGCGGGTTATCCAATCCCAGTTATAAACTTCAAAACCTGCTACTCTGTCCAACTGGATCCTCAACGAAAAATTTTTATAGGCGAATTCGTTTACAAGGGTTGCAGTATAATCCGGATTTGGATCACCAATTACTTTACGTAAAGGAGTTCCTGTAGGCTGTCCGCTTGCGTCCCTGGCGGGAATATTAGTTGCAGCATCACCCCGTTCTACCTGGGGTAATTTAAATCCGTTTACATCTCTTAATAATAATGTTCCGTCAGCATTCCTTGCATAATAATTTATATAGTAAACTCCAACCGGATAGCCTTCTAACACCCCTTGAGTGCCGGTACCATCCAATCCTATAAAACCTGCATTTTTATACAGCTTTGTGATCTCGTTATCGTTTTTATTAAATAACAGAGAAGCATCCCACCGAAAATTATTTACTTTAACTGGTGTGCCTGTTATCATTAGTTCAAATCCGTTATTTGTCATTTCTCCAATATTATCAACCAATGAAGTAGCGCCATTTGATGGAGCGATATTGAAAGGCAATATTAGATCAGTGATTTTTTGATGATATATAGAAAATTGCAACCCTAAGCGTCCTTTAAAAAACTGCATATCTGCCCCTCCCTCCCATTCTGCTTTGATTTCAGGACGAATATCTTCATTACCAATACTATTGCGTGGGCCAAAACCACCACCTGTATATGTAATTGGCAAATAAGAAATGAAACGATCATAAGGACCCACACCAGTGAGATTTCCCGCTTTACCATATGATGTCCGCAACTTTAATGTATTGAACCAATTGCTGGCTTTGCTTTTGGACCAGAAGTCTTCGTCGGATAAATTATAACTTAAGCTTGCTTTAGGATAAAAAATACTTTGTGCATTCTCGCTGAATGCCGATGAACCATCAAATCGTCCTGCAGCAGTCAGAAATAATTTGTTTTTATAGCCAAATGTTTGTTGAAAGAAATATCCAAAAATTGATTGTTGTGTTCTAATGTCGACCGGAAGCGTAAACAAATTCTGTGCAGCACCTAATGTACGTACAATGGGTATTAAATCTCTTCCCTCCTGAGCGGCATAAGTAGTTTTTATATATTGAGCTGAATAACCCGCTGATGAAGTAGATTGAAGGTCTTTAAGTAGATTAAATTTATAAGATGCTACTCCATCAAACGTCCATTGAAAATAATTGAACCTGGCATAACTCACATAACCGTCAGGGAAAAATGCTGCCGACACCGCAGGATACGGAACTCTTGACTGGTAAGTATTTCCAATTTGAGAATAGGTATCGAAGCCATTTGTTACATCAATGCTCAGTCCTGTTATCGGTGTTAAATTCAATTTTACATCTGCTACCGAACGATTCGTTTCTGTACGCAAATCATAAGTTTCAATAACTGATAATGGATTCATTCGCACTTGTTCAACAGCCAGTAAATTACCATTGGCATCTCTTTCATTTACATTCCACACATTATCTATGATAGTCATTGTGCTGACAGGTGAGAAGAAATTATTGCCGTTGGGTAAATCCTTAGACCTTGAATTTGTATATATTGCCCCTGCGGTAACTTTCGCCCACCTATTGATATTAATATCTCCTCTCACATTTAATCCATAACGTTGAAAATTTGTATTGCGGATTATCCCATCATTTTTTAAATAAGAAGCGGACATGTAATAAGTTCCTTTATCAGTGCCACCGCTAACAGATAAATGATTGTCTGTTCCAATTGAATTATTAAAAATTTCATCCTGGTAATCATACCTTGTTACAGGATATTTTGCCTCGATTAATCTACCGCCTAAAGCAACTGGTCCTGTACCTGCCGTGGTGGTCAAATTAGCAATAGTAGTTAGCCTGTCGCCTGTAGTTGTTAACCTGGTATCACCTGCAATACCAAACCGTAATGGTACAGTGTTTAATTCTAATCTTTTTCTTAATGAGTTAAAATTCAAACTTGTTACAAGCGATACTTTGGCTTTTCCTCCTCTTCCTCTTTTTGTAAATATTTGGACTACACCATTGGAAGCTCTTGATCCATAAATGGCGGCAGCGGCTGCTCCATTGATCACTTCTATACGTTCAATATCATTGGGG
>Ga0070698_100001548_pt1 | contig 25513 bp, 19 predicted proteins | sample KBSK1502metaG_FD_65477 | JGI IMG/M metagenome (GOLD analysis project Ga0070698, IMG submission 65477) | Corn, switchgrass and miscanthus rhizosphere microbial communities from Kellogg Biological Station, Michigan, USA - KBS K1-50-2 metaG | ecosystem: Host-associated > Plants > Roots >... | reverse complement strand
TCTCGCGGGAACCGGAAGCCAGCAAACACCGAAGACGAGCCGGAGTACATCACCCCACCAGTCTCCCGCTCGCTGCGATCGGCCAACGCAACACTGCGGCCCGACTCCGACCGCGCCGGGCAGGCTGGAGTAGATGCACTGGTTCGGGTCGCCGAGCAGCAGCAGCCGTGCGTCGCCGCGGAGGGCGGTGAGCAGTTGGAACTGGCTCTGGTCGGTGTCCTGGAACTCGTCGCACACGATCAGGGACCAGCGGGACCGCAGGTGGGCCGCGATGGCGGGCACCTGGGACAGCCGATGCGCCAGCGGCACCATGTCCTTGTACCGGATGGCTCCGGCGGGCTGGAATAGCTTGACCTCGGCTTCGGTGGCCAGCACCGGCTCGGGCAGCCCGGCGGCCGACCCGAACCGCTCGATCAGGCTCCACGCGAACGCGTGGTACGTGGTGATCTCCACCTGGTCCTTGCACGTGCCCAGGATGCCGGCGGTGCGGTCGAGGATCTGGGCGACCGCTGCCCGGGAGAACGACAGGAACAGCGCCCGCGGCCCGCGATCGGCCCCGGCGTGAGCGCCACGCCGGCTCCGAGCACCGAGTAGCGCCAGATCGTGGTCAGAAACAGCACGTTGCACAGCAGCAGGGCGAAGAAGCCGACCAAGAACATGAACCCGCCCGCGTTGGCCACCGTGAACGACCGTACTCGGAACAGCCCAAGCTCGATCACGGGTGAGGGGTGCCGGGCGGAGCGGACAACAAACAGGGTGAGCAGCATGGCGGCGGCCACGAAGGCACCGACCACGTCGCTGGACGTCCATCCCAATTGCGGGCCCTTGACGATCCCCGGCGCCAGCGCGCCGGCCCCGAGCGCCAGCAGCGCCGCCCCGATCCCGTCCGGCCAGTCGCGGGCCTGGGTGTCCCTGCTTTCGCGCAGCAGTCGCTGCGCCGGGATCAGCGACGGCAGCCCGATCACCACGTTGACGAAGGACACCGCGCGCCACCCCTGCCAGTCCACCAGCACACCGCCGAGCGACGGGCCGGTGGCCGCCGCGACCGCACCGGTCGCCGTCCAGAGCGCGGTGGCGGTCGCCCGCTGCTCGACGGGGAATTCGGGCAGGATCAGGCTCACTCGTGTTTCGCACTTTCGCGGCCGTTTACCCTGGTGCGGGCTGAGCGCTGTAGGAACCGGATGTGCCTGACCAGGTTGCGGCTAGTTGGCCACGCGGAGGACGCCGGGCGTGTTCACGGCTCAGCGATCCCCGGCGGCTGCGGGCAGGAGGAGACGGCTCAGCACGAAGGCGGCGGCGTAGAAGCCTACGATGTCGTCTAGCCAGTGCGCGAGCAGGGCTCCCAGGTAGGTCGGCCCTCCCCAGGCGTTGACGGTGGCGTTCGGGTCAAGGCCGCTGGTGATCTGCTGGCCCATGCGGAACGGGGTATACAGCAGCGCGAGGATCAGCGGCACCGCCGCGACGGCTCTCGCCAGATTCGGCAGGGACAGCCCCCCGGCGAACCAGCCGGTCCGGCGCAGCCTTGATGCGGCGCCCGCCGTAAACGGCGCAGCCCAGGGGGAAGGCCCTCGCTGCCGGGCGGGCCGGCGCGATCGTCGTGCCTGGATGCTGGTGACAGCGGCCGCGGCTGCGACCGCTATGAGGACGTGAACCGTGATGGCGTTCGTGCCCGCCATGTGCTGCTCGATCTTGGGTGATCGGCGGGCATATTCCGCCGCTCCCTCGGTGATCCCGGCCACCAGCAGCACGGCGAAGACCGTGGCGGTGACCCGGGAAAGCCGGCAGCGAGGGTTCTCCAGCCGGACGCGGGCACGGCCCGGGGCTGTCACCGCACGGCTCGTCCGACCGCGCCGTCATGCCAGCGGCCCAGGCGGCGGGCGGCGATGACTCCGGCGAACCCGAGCCATGGGCCGATGGTGGCGGCAAGCGCGAGCGCCCGCGCGGGAGTCGACGGCGCCCAGAGGACGTTGGCGGTCAGGCGGGCGCGCACGGACAGATACTCCATGCAGCCCGACCACAGCAGCGACGCCAGGACGAGGGCCAGCCGCCGGTGGCTTGCCGCGTGCAGCTTTCCCGCGCTGACCACCACGTCGAAGACCGCGCGGGGGGTGAGGCGGGTGTCTTCGAGAAGGGCGGCGAACTCCTCGCCGAACGAGGCGCGCCACTTCCTGGGATACAGCGCGACGAGCAGGCGGATCATCCCCATTGCAGCCTGGCCTTCCCTGTCTCGACAATCCGGGACCAGCTGGCGAGTTGCGCCCGCAGTGCCTCCCGCCCCGCCGCGGTGATCTCATACGGGCGGCGGCGGTCCTCGCTTTGCAGCGGGCAGATGAGCCCGCGCTCGACCAGCTTGGTCAGCGAGCCGTACAAAGTTCCCGGCCCGAGACTGATCCCGGTCTGCTGGCGGATGTCCTCGGTGATGGCGTAGCCGTGCTTGGGGCCGTCGCTCAGCGACAGCAGCACGAGCACGCCGGGCTCCCCGAACCGGGCCAGCCCGTCCTGATCACGCCCTTGCCTCGCCATACGTTGCATCATATGGCGTAATAAACGAGACCGCCAGCCGGACGGATTGCCCGTCCTGCCGGACGGGAGCCTATGATCAGGGCGCAGCAGCCTGGCGTATCCAGCGGCTGGCCAGCTAGCTGAAATGGCCAGGCGGCGGCCAGGTATCCCGATGGCTGGCCAGCTGAACGCGATCCCCGCACGCAAGCCGTCAGCGGTCAGATTCAGGACCCGCGTAGAGGATGAAGGTGTCGTCGATCCCTTGTTCAGGGGTGCCGGTCGCGGGACCGGAGGAGGCGGGCAGTTCGGACTCGGTGTACTGGCCGGTGCTGGCCAGGTAGATCCCGATGGCCCAGCGGTCGGCTGAGCCCTGGTAGCGCAGCCGCAGGATCGGCGTGGGCTCGCGGTGGCCGGGCACGACGGCAGCGACGTAGCAGAACTGCCCGCGGTGGCGCACGATGGGCTCGCCGAGGCGGGGCCAGCCGCGGGTGACGTGGGCGATGATCCGCTGGGTGACGACGGCCCGGGTCTGCGGGTCGGGTGTGTCGGGCACGCTGTCCATGATGGCTGCGGCCCGGCCGACAGCCGCACGGCGGGGCGGCGGGGCTGGTGCTGCCTGGCCTGCACCGCCGCGTGAGGCGGTGCACCAGTGCCGGGAAACCGCCCGTAAGCCGGGATGGCCGGCGATGCTCCCGGGTGTGACGCTACCGCTTCCCGCCTCGCTGGCGAGCCTGCTGGCCGTGTTCGGGCCGCTGTTCACCGCCCCGTCGTTCCGGACCTTCTGCGGCCTGGCCTGCGGGTTCCTCGCGCACACCGGGAAGCGGACGGTGTGCGGCATGCTGGCCGGGGCGGGACTGTCGCGGCGGTGGCCGCACGACCGGGCGCACTGGTTCTTCGCCGGTGCCCGGTGGAATCCCGATGACCTGGGCCTGGCCGTCGCCCGGCTGGTGGTAGCGCTGCTGGTCCCGGCCGGGGAGCCGGTGGTCGTGGCGATCGATGACACCTTGTTCCGGCGACGCGGCAAGAAGGTCTGGGCCGCATCCTGGTTCCATGACGGGTCCGCGCCGGGGCCTGCGAAAACGGGATACGGCAACAACTGGGTGATCGCCGCGGTCGTGGTGCGGCTGCCTGCGGTACGCAGGCCCGTGGCCATCCCGGTACTAGCCAAGCTGGTCATCAAGGACACCAGCTCCGCATCGAGGCTGTGGCTGGCCCGCCGCATGACCGAATCGCTGGCCGGGGCGCTACCCGGCCGCCACATCCGCGTCGTGGCCGATTCGGCCTACGCCGGCGGGGAGCTGAAGAAACTGCCGGCCGCCGTGACCTGGACCACCCGGCTGCGCAAGGACGCCGCCCTGTACGGATTCCCGCCCGCCCGCACCGGCAGGCGCGGCCGACCCCGGACCAGGGGAGACCGGCTGCCCTCCCTGGACGGGCTCGCCGCCACGACGGCGTTCACCCAGGTCACCGTCACCCGCTACGGCAAGGCCGCCACCATCTCCGCCGCCGCAGTCACCTGCCTGTGGCCCTCGGTCTTCGGCACCAGACCCGTCACCGTCGTGCTCATCCGCGACAAGTCAGCGGCAGGCTACGACCTGGCCCTGGTCACCACCGATGCCGCCGCCACCGCCGCGCAGGTGACCGAGCGCTACGCCTCCCGGTGGTCCATCGAGGTCGCGATCGAAGACGCCCGCCAGGTCTTCGGCGCCGGGCAGGCTCGCAACCGCACCGCCCGCGCCGTCGAGCGGACCGTCCCGTTCCAGCTCGCCTGCCAGGCAATCACCACCTGCTGGTACGCCACCGCCGGGCACGACCCCGCCGACGTGGCAGATCACCGGGCCCGCGCCCCTGGTACGCCAGCAAGGCCCAGCCATCGACCGCCGACATGGCCGCCAAGCTCCGCCGCGTCATCATCGCCGCCAGATTTAAGGCATCTCGCCCTGACCAGCCGACACCCGAAGAAATCAGCGTCCTCCGCCTGGCCTGGGAGGACGCAGCGGCATAACCGCGAAAGCCGAGGGCTCAGCGAGGCCGGGTGAGGATCGCCCCGCCGATCGCCTGCAGCACGCTGGCCGCGATCAGCATCGGCACGGAAACTGACACCCCGCACAGCGCCGACGCGGCCACGAACACCAGCACGCCGATCATGAACAGCCGCTTCCGGCCGACCCGGCCGGCCAGCCGGCCGGCCGGCATCAATGCGGCCCGCGAACACGATGTTGTAGCCGTTGAGGATCCAGGACAGGTCACTGAGCGAGTCGTGCGGGAACGACGTGCGGATGTCCGGGAATGCGATGTTGACGATCGTCACATCCAGCAGCGCCATGAACACCGCTACCGAGGTGGCGATCAGGACCTTCCACCGGCGCGCCACGTGCCCCCGCCTCCTTAGCCGGGTTCCGTGACAGGATCGATGATCCGCCCGGGGACGGCAAGGCAGAGCAACCGGCAGGTCACCGGCAGTTTGAGTTCAGATTCTGGCACCCGGCGCAGCGTGTCGATGGCGCGCACGGAGGTGTAGGCTCAGCTGCCGGTTAACTGCCTGTGATGCTACCTGGACTCATGCTGTCAGACGTGGACAAAATCGTGACGCTGGGAGGGCCCGATTCCTAAGCGGGCGATTCGGCACCGGCAGGTCGCGCCAGAGGAGGTGCCGGGAGGAGGCTTTCATGTCCGAGTCAAGTCCGGAGCCGGTGGCCGCGGAGTCCCGGATGGTGTCCGTGCCCGGGGGCCGGCTTCACGTCAGAGATTTCCCCGGGGCAGACCCGGCCTTGGTGGTGATGCATGGTTTCCCGGACGACTCGCGTATCCATGACCGGCTGGCTCCGCTGCTGGCGCCCCGCCGGGTGGTCGCGGTGGATTGGCTCGGCTATGGCCGTTCGGACCGCGCCGGACCGGGTCCCTTCGACGGCGCGCAGCACCAGCGCGAACTGCGCGCTGTGCTCGACTCGCTCGAGCTTGGCCAGGTAGGGCTGGTCGGTCACGACGCGTCGGGCCCGGACGCGATCGACTTCGCGCTTGGCGAGCCCGGCCGGATCGGCCACCTCATTCTGCTCAATACCTACTACGGGCACGCGCCGGCGTTGCGGCTGCCGGAGATGATCCGGCTCCTCGCCGATCCGGGTCTGATACCGCTGGCGAACGCGATGATGGGCGACCCGAATCAGCGGCTGTGGCTGTTGGCCCACACGGGCCAACGGTTCGGGCTGGACGCGGCCGACCAGCAGGGGATCGGGAACGCCTCTATTGTGCCGCAGTTCTTCGGAGACGGAACCCAGCCCGATGCGCTTGCCGCGGTCCGGGCCTGGACCTCGGCCTTGTTTCCCGCGCTCGACCAGCAGGACGCACACATCGCCGCCGGTGACCTGGCGGGACTCGACCTGCCGGTCACGCTGATTTTCGGCGCGGCCGACGATTACCTCAACCCCCGCCTCGCGCGCCACCTGGCCGGACTGTTCCCGCACGCGGACCTGCATCTTGTTGACAACGCCTCCCACTGGCCGCAGTGGGACCAGCCCGAGATCGTCGCCCAGCTGATCAAACAAGCCGCGCCAACATGAGCCGCGCGCCGCCGCGCCAGCGGGCCTCACCTGCGCTGCGGCCGGAAGTGCCATATTTTCACGAAGGTGTAAGCGGGGTTGCGATCTGCGACCGGGCCCAGCTCACGTAGACCGGAAGCAACTCGGGCAGATAGGCCGCGGAGCCGAACGCGTCGCCGGTGAATGCGATTCCGTCGTTTGCCGCGCCCGCCGCGGTTTCGATGGCGTCCGGGGTGTGACGGCGACCGCCACACCGATCATCGCGTGCCCGGACGCAGGATGCGTGCGCTTGAGCTAGGTGGCGCGGGTCCGTGCGCCGGCCACCGGAACGGTGACGGCGGTAAGCAGTTCGCCCCGCCGCAGCGCGTCAAGTAATCGAGCCCTACAGGTCCCGGCACGTTCCACGACATGTTTCCTGGGCATGAGAAGAAACCCGTTACCGGCTGCCCCTCTATTTGGTCCGGGTTACGCGCACGCAGATACAGCGTGTGATCCGCCCGTATCTGCGGCAAGGTTATTCACTGATAACAGCACGACAAGAACTCCCATATTCGCCAGAATGGCCTGGCCCAGCCATGAATTGCCCGCTATCATTGAATGGGTTCGCCGGGCACACTAGCGACCCATTCCGCCTCGGGAAGGATGCGCAATGTTGATGGGCAGACAGAGATCCAGGCGGCGGAGGCCAGCCGCCGTTACCGCCGCCTTTGGCATTGTCCTCGCGGGTGCGTGCACCGGCCTCGCGTCCGCGACGGCACCATTGCCGGCAGCGGCGGCCACCGGGACCTGCGGAGGACCTGTCATCACGGCAACGACGACCGACTCTGCCAACTTCGCCGGTATCTTCAGCACGTATGCCGGGAGTCACCCGGCCGGCGATACCAGCGACTGGATCGGGGGCGACACGGACTACTCAGTGACGCTTCCGAGTGGCGTGCGGCTCTGGGATTTCACCGACGCCCAGCTAGGGACCATCAACGCGGCCGGCGGCATCGCCGACAGCGGCACCGCCCACAACGTCGTAGTGGAACAGCAGCCTGGCAATGGCCCGCTCAACGCGACACTGCACAGTTCTTCCACTTACCCCGGCACCAACTGGTACCTGGGCTGGATACCGGAGCCAAGCACCCAGGACAACACGGAACTCCACACGCCGTTCTACAACCCACTCGCCATGACGGTTGACCAGTCAGCGCCAGGGGCGACACGAAAAGTGCTCCGGGTAACAGGGATCTTCGGCGACTACAGTGCCAATGACCAGAACTTCGTCGCCACCTTCTCGCTGCACTCGCTCACGCTGCAAAACGTCACCGTCTTTCCCGAGCCGCAGCCGGGGATCGACGACCTTGGCATCAGCTGGGGCGACGCGCTGATCCAGGCGAACGGGTACACCTATATCTACGGCCGGAACAACCCCCAGCCGACCAGCACAAACCCCTTCAACTTCGTCGCAAGCGCCTACCTCGCCCGGGTACCGGCCGGCGAACTCGGCACGCCGTCCGCCTGGAGTTACTTCACTGGGCTGGACGCGCAGGGCAACCCGGTGTTCGCCAGCGGCACGAACGCGCCAGCCGAGGCCAGGCCCATCCTCCAGGCGGGTGGCACCTACCCATGTCAAACAGGTGTAGTCCCGGCCGGCGCCGGCTACTCCGCGGCCAATCTCGGCGGCACGTACTACCTCTTCTCCCGCGATCCCAACTCGATCGGGTCCATCACCGCATACTCGGCCCCGGATCCATGGGGGCCCTTCTCCGGCCCAGCGGAGCGAGACACCTCCAGCGGCCAGTTCGGGTTCTACACGATGCCGGTGCCATCGGATGCGGGAAGCTGTGCGGGGGGCTGCACCTACGGCCCGCATATTCACGCCGACGTCGCGCCGGACGCGAACGGGTGGCTGCTCAGCTACGACATGAACTCTGCCACGCTGTCGGACCGGTTCAGCGACGCCTCCCTCTACTGGCCCCGGTACCTGAGGATCCAGGTGCCCTGAGCCGCTAGCACGAGCCGGGCAGGCCGCGGGACCGTCACTGACCACGTATGATCAGCACGGTGCTGCCCACTCACCCCTGCCCGGCTTGTGCCTGCGGCCCGTGCTCGAGCTGCACCCGGGCCCTCCCCTCCCGCCCCGGCGGCGGGTCGGTGGTGACCACGACGGTCAGGGACCGGCAGGCCGGGAAAGCGCCCAGGTCAATGCGCTCATGGAGGCGCTGGTGCACCCATCGGGCAACCGTGCGTGTCTTCACCAGCTGGGATACCCGCTCCACACACGGCGGCTGCCCCACGGGCCAGCTGGGACCATCGCCTGTCTCGCAGTCACCGCCCGTCACCCGCACGATGGCACGATAAGCCAGGTGGCTGGGCCACCAGACCACGGCGGAGACCACAAGCTGCCGCGACCGCCTGCGGTACCGCACCCGCAGCCCTCGCACCCACGACCCGCGCGACATGCGCCTGGCCCGCCCCGGCAACGGGATCAGCCCCACCCCAGCAAGACCCCACACCAGCACAGCCACGCATGACGCGGCCCACCCCACCCAGCCTGGCCACCAGCCCGCGCCCAGTGCCACCCCGAAGCCTTGCACCCCAGCCAGCGCGGCCGCCCCGGAAGGCCGGTACACAGGACTCGACGCCGGATTGTCCACACGCAGGCGCCGCAGGCTGTCCGACAGTTCGACACCCAGCCCCAGGTACAGCACCGTCATCGCGTACGGGACCACCATCCCCGCGGTGGCCAGCACCAGGCCCGCAGCAACCCGGGCGGGCACCGGCCACCCGTGCGCGCTCGCAACCAGGGCCGTCAGCAGACCCAGCCCGCCCGCCAGCGCGGCATAGGACGCTACCTCCGCCCCCATCCTGCTCCGCTGACGCGCCCGCCCCACCCAGGGGTGCATACTGCGCAATGCTACGAGTAGGGTTTCGCTGTGGCGCAGGCAGGGCCACTCGGGTCGGTGTAAGGGTAGGTTCTGTAGCTTGGGTCGGTATCCCCGCCGGCGCAGACCTGCGCACCGGCCGGCACCGAGTAGCCGAAGTAGCCCCTAGCAGAAGCAGGCCATCCGTACACTGCGCAAGCGTAGCCCTTGATCTGGTGATATCCGGAGTCCGGCCCCGACGAAATCGTGAAGTAAAGCGCGCCGCACCAGTCTTGGTGGGGGAAGGTTTCTATGATGTCCCCTATCACAAGCACGCCTCCACCGTCAGCGTAGGTTACGCCGTCCACACCTATGCAGGTAAACCCGGTAGTGCTAGGGAAGGTGCATCCGCGATGTGAGATGGTTGCGGTCGGCGGAGGCGAAGGAGCCGGGTATTCCGGGACCACGAGGGTGACGGAGTTCGATGGCGGGCTCTCACCGCCGTTGCCTGCCGCGGTGACGTACATCGTGTCCGTTCCCGGAGGCAGGTAGCTGACATAGAGGGCGTCCTGCCCGATCACGGGATACGGCAGGCGCTTGCCGTTCAGGTAGATCCAGAATGCGCCCTTCGGATTCGCCGCCGTCCAGCACAGCAGGACCGCCCACGGATTCAATCCGGCCATGCATACAGAGAGATGCGGCGCGGGGATCTGTGGCACGACCGTGGCGACCGGGGTGCCGGGGCCCTCACCGCCCGCGTTGGTGGCGGTGACATAGACGTTGTACGTATGCCCGGTCGTCAGGAAGGTGAGCTTCGCCGAGGTGGTCTTGTCCAGGTACGACTGCCACGATCCGTGAGCGGTGGCGTCCTGGTAGTGAACGAAGTACCAGCAGGGACAGCCCGATCCCGGCGCGTTCCACGACATGTCAACGGTCATCCCGTCCGTGCGGGAGGAGACACTCAGCCCGGTAGGTGCACCCGGCGGCTGCATGTAAGCCTTGGCCGATACCGTGGACGACGCCGGGCTGTAACCGCCGGCGTTCGTGGCCACCACATACGCCTGGTAGGTGTCGCCGATGTTCAGGTAGGTGAGCGTGGCACTCGTGGTCGTGTCGAGGTAGTGGGTGTACGCATCTCCCTTGGTCGCATCCCGGTAGTAGACCAGGTACCAGCACGGGCACCCGCTGCCGGGCGCCGTCCAGGACAGGCTGATCGTGCCGTTGTTTTTCGCGGTTGCGGTCACACCCCACGGTGCTGATGGCGGGGGCATCTTCGGCGTCGCCCGGACCGTGTTGGACGGCGGCCCCTCAGCGCCGGCGTTCGTGGCGGTGATGTAGATCTCGTAGGAGTCACCGTTGGTGAGATAGGTTAGATTCGCTGTCGTTCCGGTGTCCAGGTAGCTGGTGAACGACTGGTTCTTGGTCGCGTCCCGGTAGTGCACCATGTACCAGCAGGGGCAGCCAGATGACGGCGCGGTCCACGACAGGCCGATGTGGCCGTCCCCCGGCGTGGCCGTAAGGTTCTGCGGCGCCGACGGCGGCGGCTGGTAGGCCTTGACCGTCACCGTCGGGGTAGCAGGCCCTTCGCCGCCGGCGTTCGTGGCGGAGAGGTAGATGTCGTAATTGTCACCGATGTTGAGATAGGTCAGCTGCGCGGACGTGCTCGTGTCGAGGTAGCTGGTGAACGACTGGTTCTTGGTCGCATCCCGGTAGTGCACCATGTACCAGCAGTCGGGGCAGTTGTCCGGCGGATCCCACGACAGGCCGATCGTCCCGTCCGGGTTCGCCGTGGCCTGCAGATTCTGCGGGGCATCCGGCAGGGCCATGGTGGCGGTCACCTGGACGGTGGGCGTGGGCGGGCCCTCACCGCCGGCGTTCGTGGCGGTGACGTAGATCTCGTAGGTGTCGTGGATGTTGAGATAGGTCAGCTTCGCGGTGGTCCCGGTGGCCAGGTAGCTGGTGAACGACTGGTGCTGGGTCGCGTCCCGGTAGTGCACCCAGTACCAGCAGCCTGGGCAGTCAGTTGGGGGGCTCCAGGACAGGCCGATGGTCCCGTCGCTGTTGGCGACGCCGCTGAGATTCGTGGGGGCCCCGGGCGGTGGCATGTACGCAACGGCCGACACCGGGCCGGCCGCGGGTCCTTCACCACCCCGGTTGGTGGCAGTCACCTTGATGTTGTAGGTGTCGCGGATGTTCAGGTAGGTAAGCGTGGCGGTCGTGGTGGTGTCGAGGTAGTGGGTATACGCATCTCCCTTGTTCGCGTCCTGGTAGTAGACCATGTACCAGCACGGGCACCCGCTCGACGGAGCCGACCACGACACGCTGATCGTCCCGTCATCGTTCGCGGTCGCGGTGAGCCCGGTAGGCGCTGACGGCGGGGTGACGTAGACCGTCGCCGTGGCCGGCGCCGACGGCGGTCCCGCACCGCCGACGTTGTTGGCCTTCACCTCGAACTCGTAGGTGGAACCAACATCGAGGCCCTGCGCCGTGTAGAACGTCCCGGCCGGGTTCGGGCCGAACGGCGTGAACGCCTGCTCCCCCGCCGTCAGGTCCTCCTTCAGCAGGGTGTACCACTGCGCGCCAGCCACCGGGTCCCAGGAAAGGTCCACCGACCCGTCTGGCTGCGCGGTCGCGGTCAGGTTGGCTGGGGCCGTCGACGGCGGGCTCAGGTTGAACGTCGCGGTCACCGAGTTCGACGGCGGCGAATCACCATTGGCGTTGTACGCCGTCACCACGAACTGGTAGTTATCTCCCTGGGGGAGGTTGGTCACCGTGTAACTGGTACTCGGGGCATCCCCGATCTGGCTGTAGAACTTCTCGTTCTTACTCAGGTCCTCCGACCAGACGTGGTACGAGACATCCGCCGTAGGCGAAGCCGTCCAGGACAGCTGGATGCCACTCCCGGTACTGGTGGCGGTCAGGTTCGACGGGGCCATCGGCAGGTCATTCGCCGGCGGCTGCGGCCGTGGCCACACCGCGTCGATGAACACCGGCCGGTAGTTCATCACGTCGGCATAGACATCCTGCGGGTCCAGCGAATTGATGTTGTAGGATATCGTCAGGTAACCACTCGGTGCGAACTCCTGATGCAACTGCGGATAATAAGCAAAGCAGGCGCTGCAATTCGGCCGCGGCGGCACGGTATACAGCTGCTGCTTGTTGCCGAAAGGCCCGGTCGGCGCGGCCGCGGTGTAGGTGACGATATGGTTATCGAACGCCACCTCCTGGTCGAAGGTGACCAGCACGTACTGGCCGTTGACCTGCGCGATCGACAGGCCCCCCACCCCGTTCAGGATGCTGACGGCATCGCTCTCATTCCCCGACCAGGCCGAGCCTGTCCAGAACTGCCAGCCCGACGCTGGGCCGCTCGCCGGCGCCCGGGCCACATACAGGCCGCTGTTCCCATTGCCGTAAATGTACACATAGCCACCGGACTGCACCACCGCCATGCCCCAAAGCTTCGTCGCATCCAATGGCAACTGCGTTGCCGACTGGAGAGTGAGATCCGGCAGCGAGAACTGGGCAAGCACGACATACTTCGGGACGTTGCTCAGGGGGCCATCCGGGCCGGTGGCATAGGCCATGTAGAACGTATACAGCGTATTGCCCACAACGAATTCACTATTCGCCTGGTATCCATAGATCCCGCTGGTCTGCGCGCCCGCGCCGACCAGCGAGGCCGGATCGCTGGCGGTCCCCCCGGTCAGCGTCGCCAGCACCGCGCCACCCGGCGCTCCATTCTGCACCACCATGCTGTTGTGCACCACCAGCGGCGTGTCACTCGGCCGGGAACGATCGTCGTTCACCGTGCCGAGGAACGTATCAGAAAACAGCCATGCGTCCCTGCCATCCGGCAAGGGCGTGGAGATGGTGGCATCTCCCCCGGTCCAGTGACCCCCCTGATTGCCGTAGGTGTTCCACATCTTGTTGAGGTTGTCATCGGGCACCACCGACGCGTCCGACATCACCACCTCTGGCGACGACCCGCCCTCTCCAGCCCCGTTGTAGGCGACCACCTCGACCGGCAATGGCAACGGGTCGGCGTCGAGGGTCCACGCCAGCGGATCCCCCGGCGCCACAACATCGACCGGTATGCCCTCGGAGTAGATGACATAGCCGTCGGCGGGCGGGCCGGACGATGGCGCGGACCAGCTCAAGGTGTCCGACGTGAAGTCGGCCGACGGCGTCGACACGGCATTTTCCGGCGCGCCTGGGGGCGACGCCTCATTGCCGGGATCTGCGACCGCCACCGTGACAGTCGCCGTGGCCGACAGGCCTGCCGAGTTCGTCACCTTCAAATCCACTAGATAGGTGCCGGCCGCCGGGAACGTGTGGGTCACCCTCGGGGTCGTGCCCGTGCTCGTTCCGTAGGACCGTGACCCGTCGAAGTCCCAGGAGTAGGTCAGCGGGCTGCCAGACGGGTCCCAGGACTGGCCAGCGGACAACGTCACCGGCTCTCCCGAGGGCAAGGTTCCGGGCTGTGTCAGCACGGCCACCGGGGGGTTCGTCGGCGCAGTGACAGCCACGGCGTCGGCGATCCAGTCAGCCGCACGCTGGGGGTAGATCGGGTTAGAACTACTATCGGCCGGCCCATTGATGTCGCCCTGTTGGTCATAGTTCGAATGATTGGTCGTGTCGAAGAACGGTAGCGGCAGCCGTTTCGGGCCGTACTTCCAGAAGCCCTGGCAGATTACGTCCTGATAATGACACCAGCTCTGCACGACGCCGCTACTGGCAAAGAGGGGCCGGGGGCTGTTCGCTGGCCCCGTGGTGAGGGTCCCGTTGCGCATCGGGTCGTAATCACCCATGCCCACCGGGTCCTTACCGTTGAACCGCGGGTCACCGAACAGTTCCACCGCGAAGATGTGGCTGAGCTGCGCGCTGCTGAGGCCCTGATAGACATTCCCGGTGACCTGGGCTCCCTGGCTGAACCCAGCGAGGACCAGCTTGCTGCTGTCGCAGTTGTTGATCTCCTCAGTGATCTGGCCCTTGAGCAGTTCCTCGCCTCGGCTCACCGACCAGCGGTACATGCCGATGTCCTTGATGTACCCCGTGGTCTTCAGTGCGATGCCATTGATGATGCCGGGCCAACCGTTGACTGGAACCGCAGGGTAGGGGTTCGCAAAGTAATCGTAGGTGAGGCCGCTGGCCTTAACGAGGCTGTCCAGACGCGTGTTGAGGGCGTCCAGTGGTGAACCGAGGCCCGTCTGATCAGGGCCCGGCCCAGGCTGCCCGGAACCACGGCTGCCAAGAAACAATACATCAGGGCAGGAGGCTGTGGCGGCCTTCGCCACCGTCGGCGACCCCGCGACCAGCAGGGCCGTGACCATGCCGAGCGCAAGCGCCCCCGCCAGCAGTCTGAATCGCTTCCCACGGCACGCAACACGCCATGCGACCATTGCCAGCTCCCGCCGACTGTGAAGTGATTGCGGCCGACCGCCGCTGTCGGCAAGGCTCCGGCCAGGCCATTTACCGTGACCTTTGCTGAGCCCGCCAGCAGCCAAATTCTTTCCAGCCAGGCTGAGAGATACCAGGAAGAAGACAGGCAGTTAAGCAGCAGTTTCAAGCTCACGGCAAAACACCCCCGGCCGCCGGGTTGGGTCCAGAGTCCTGCCAATCCCAGGGATTGGTATCGACGGCTGCGGAATTACAGCTGATTGCGCAGGGGCGCGCGAGGCGAACTGCACGGACCGTACGCGTACCTGTCGGTCGCGGGCCGCATGATTGACGTGCCGCCCACGCTGGCCCACGCCGTCTGTTCGCGGCTGGAGGTCTCGGCGTGCCCGCGGGCGGTGCTGGAGGAGATCTCGGCGATCAACCTTGAACCGCTGGCCCGCCGGGAACTGGACTGGCCCAAGTTTCCGATGATCTTGCTTCCCGTCGAGGTGTTTCGGACCAATATCCGCCCCCAGGCCCGGCAGCCAGGCACCGGGGCGGTGCGCGAGGGCAGCGCCCTGCTCCAATGCCTGGCCACCTGCGGACCTGCGGGCGCAAGCTGGCCATTTTCTATGGCGGCCCGGCCAAATGCGTGCCGAACTACCACTGCCAGGGCTCCGCCGAACTGGTCAACGGCCGCGGCGCCAGGCACATGAGCGCCGGCGGGCAGGCCTTCCTCGCTGCCCTGGCACCCGCCGCCCACCAAGCCTGCCTGACTGCCGCCCGGCAGCTCGAAGACGGCTATGCCGCCTTGGCCCAGCACCGCCGCCAGGTGGAACAGGCCCGCTACAACGCCTCCAAAGCAGGACGCCGCTACCGGACCGTCGACCCTGACAACCGGCTCATCACCCGCGGCGTGGAAACCGAATGGGAACACCCTGCGTGAGCAGGCGGACGCCGGGGCTGATCTGGCTCGCCGCGAGGCCGCCCGCCCTGCGGCCCTCGCCGATGGCGAGCGGGCCGCGATCTTGGCCTTCGGCGACGACCTCGGCCAGGTGTGGTAGGCGCCCACCACCGACAAGGACCGCGCGCAGCTGCTGCGCACCCTGCTCGACGAAGTGAACATCACGCTGCACCGCGGCGACCCGGCCCGCACGCCAGCCTGATTCTGCGATGGACGGGCGGCGCTATCCGCGAGCTGACCGTCCCGCTGCGCCGCCGGCAGCCGAAGATCCGCACGTCACAGGACGTCATCAGCCTGATCCGCCGCTTCGCCGTGCACTTGCCCCGAGCCCAGATCGCCGGCATCCTCAACCGGCAGCACCGGACCACCGCCCGCGGATTGTCTTTCACCGCCAGTAGAGTCGCCTCGCTGCGCACCCACCGGCACATCCCCTGCCACAAGCCCGGCCGGCCCTAGCCGACGGAGAACTGCTCAACGTGACCGCCGCCGCCCGCGAACTCAAGATCGCACCGTCCACCCTGCTGCGCTCGCTCAACGACGGCTTCGTCGCCGGCGAGCAGATCACCCCCGGCGCGCCCTGGCAGATCCGCCTCACCGACCAGCTACGGGCCATGCTCACCGACGACACACCCGCCGGGCTGGGTCCCCCTCGCCTACGCCACCCAAAGCGCCGGCATCGGCAGGCGGGAATCTCACCTCGGGCCCGAACGAGGGACGTGCCGACATCGTGCACGCCGTCAATGATCAGTGCAGGCCTGCTGCGATTTTGCCGGTGAGTGCCGTGAGATTGTAGTGGTCGTTCGCTGCGGCTGAATGACCGGTGATTTCCAGCCAGACAATAGCATCGCTGTAACGGCTGACCAGAATAGTTCTGTACATAACGGGCTGCCCGCGTGAGGTGATGGAGTCGTGTATGAGGAGCGATCCATCACCCAGCGAGGGCCCGGCAGCCGTGGCGACCTTCATCGTCTGCGGGGTGTGACTGAATCCGCGGGGCGTTCTGGGCCCACAGCGGCGAAGCGCAGCAGGAAGGGCAGCCAGCAGCTTGGGCGCGCCGCCGGGCGGGTAGGTCGCGACGCCTTCCACAAGCGTGGAGCCCCGGCTGGTCATGGTGGTACTCGCGTGGGCCGTTGAGCCCACGAACTGGGCTGACAGCAGGATCATGGCACAGGACTGCCCGGCCTTCGGTCTCAACGGCATGCTGGGCGTGGTGGTCTTGCCGCTGTTCTCGCTCATCACGCTGATACCGGTGGTCGGCATGCCCAGTTGGGCCGGAGACAAGAGCACGGCAGCGATCCGCCCACCGGGCGTCGTGGGCACAGGCGCCGACTGGCCGGACAGACCGGGGCGGTTGCCGCTTACACTGGGTTTGGCGGTACCACTGCAGCCGGCAAGCGCCACAGCCGCGAGAACGGCGATCCCTGTTGCGATACCGGCAGCGGCATCGGCTCTCCGTGAATGCCACGCGATCATTGGCTTGTCCTTTACTCGCTTGCAGTGATAAGCGGCCCGGCAGTCTCGGCCTTTGGCTGGCCTTCGTGAGTCCGTGGTGGCATTCCCGCTGGGACCACGCGAGCGATGGGACGCAAAACGCGGCCACGGTTGTCGCGATGAGCGGTCGTAACGACGCCAGGCCGCTCATGCATCCTCGTCCGCTGCGACGGGACAGAAACTATCGCCGCCGGGGACCACGAGCCAGGGAGAAAATCCGGCAGAAGACCGGCAGTTTCACTTTCCGCCGCGCGCCCGTTCGGCTCCTTGCGCAGCGAGCCGCCCGCAGCCCGGCGCCGCGATTCTCGCCCAGTTGCTGCGGGCGGACCTGCTGCCGGAAGAGCGCGGATCGCGCCCCGGAGTGGGCCAGCAGCCAACACCAGGGATTTAATGGGTTTGGGGTTCGTGGCCTGGTGCTTTGTATGGGCAGCCGGGTTAGCACGCGGTTTGATCATGAAGGGGCTCCTGGCATGAGCTTGGTTGCCTAGATCAATCCCCTGCACAGGAGCCGGGTGTCTTCATATCGGCCGTGGGTTGATTCTGCACGGCTGCGCCGAGCTGGCGCTGGCAGGTGAGCCACGGCCGGAGTACGCGCCGGGCGTGCCGATGATGGCCAGATATAAGGCGAAGGCAGCCGAGCTGGCCGCCGGGGTGAGCACGGTGCGCCGCTGGGTGCTGCAGGCCCAAGACGGCCCGGCCGGACTGGTGACCGAACGCCCGGCACAGGCGGTGCTGGACCGCGCCGATCCCCGGTGGCTGGCTGCGGCCCGTCAGGTGACCGAGCGGTACGTGCCGAAGAGCCGGCCAGTCCGCTGCCTGCTGCTGACCGAGATCGAAGAACAGCTGGCAGCTGAGCACGGGCCCGGGGTGGTCCCGGTGCCGTCGCGGACTGCCGGGTATGAGCTGCTGCGGGAGCTGGGCCGGGGGACCAACGCGTTCACCGGCAGCACGAAGGGCAAGCGGTCGATCGCGAACCGCCCTCAGGGCGCCTACGGGAGGCTGCGGGCGACCCGGCCGGGCGAGTACGTGGTCCTGGACACCAACCGGCTGGATGTGTTCGCGATGGAGCCGCTGACCTGCCGCTGGGTGCAATGCGAGCTCACCGTGGCGATGGACCTGTACTCGCGGCTGGTCGCCGGGCTGCGGCTGACCCCGGTGTCGACGAAGTCGGTCGATGTCGCCGGGGTGCTGTTCGAGACGGTCCACGCCCCATCACATGCGGACCGCGAGGGCGGCGGGGCGCTGCCGTACTGCGGTGTCCCGTCCGCAGTCGTGGTGGACCCCGGCAAGCTGGTGGACGCGCGGGGCCGGCCTCTGCTGCCGGCGGTGGCGGCCGAGACCATCGTGTTCGACCACGGCAAGGTCTACCTGTCGAACCACATCCGGAGCGTGTGCGAGAAGTTCGGCATCTCGCTGCAGCCCGCCCGGCCCTACACGCCGACCGACAAGGCGGTGGAGCGGTGGTTCCGGACCCTGGGCGAGGGCCTGCTGGCCGCACTGCCCGGCTACAAGGGACCCGACGTCTACAGCCGCGGAGACAAACCCGAGGACGAGGCGTTTTTCTTCCTCGATGAACTGGAGCAGATCATCCGCGAGTGGTGCGGTCTGTATCACCGCAGCCATCACCGCGGCCTGGCGGTGCCGGAGTTCCCGGGCCTGCGGCTGAGCCCGCTGGAGATGCTGGAACACGGCATCACCCGCGCCGGGCCGCTGATGATCCCCGCCCGCCCGGACATGGCGCTGGAGTTCCTGGAGGCCGAGTACGTCGCTATCCAGCACTACGGCGTGGAGATCGACACCCTGCGCTACAACGGCGAGGCGCTGAACGACTTCCGCAACCAGCGCAGCACGATGCGCGGCCCGCACGCCGGGAAGTGGCCGGTCGCCGTCGACAGCGGAGACTTCAGCCGAGTCTGGTTCCAGGACCCACGCGACCACGGCTGGCACGAGCTGAAGTGGGAGCACGCGGCGGCGCTGGGCAGGCCGTTCAGCCGGGAAGCCGCCGTCTACGCCCGCAAACTCGCCGCCGCCACTCACCGGTTCCCCGACACCAGGCGTGCCCTGGCTGAGCTGCTGGACCGGTGGGGCGCGGGCCTGACCGCCAACCGGACCGAGCGGCGGATGGCGATCCGCCTGTCCCAGGAGCGGCTGCGGCTATCCGGCGGCACGGCCCCCGGCCAGCAGACCGCCGCCGGGCTTCCCGCCGTCCAGCAGGTCACCGCCCGGCAGCAGCAAGAACCCGCCGGCGTCACGGCGGAGACCGCCTGCGGGGACGACGACGAAGACAGCGAGTGCGACGCCGCCTTCCCCGGCGAGGAAGGCAGCAGCCCGGTTGATGAGGACGAGTTCTACGCCGGTGCCTGGGAGACCCGGTGACCGCTGCTGCGGACCAGGCCGCCGGGCCTGGTGTGTTCGAGGGGGATGACCGGCAGTACTCGCCCACCCGGCTGCGGGGATGGCTGGAGTTCGTCAACGGCCCGGACCGGACCCGGCCGCAGCGGCTGTCCGCGGCTGAGACCGCCGCGCTGCCGGACGCTGAGCGGGTCCGCTACAACGACCGGCGGGCGGTGTGGCACGCCAACATCGGCCCGATCAAGACACCCCAGCTCCGTGAGTTGCACGATGATCTGGCCGAGATCGTGGAGTCCAACCGGCACGACGGCGACAAGGCCAAGCCTGCTGCGCTGGTGGACGCCTACCCGGGGCTGGGCAAGAGCACCGCGGTGCGCGAGTACGGCCGCGACTACCACCGGCAGCAGATCACGCTGCGCGGCGAGACCACGCCTGAGGGGCACCGGCGGGTCCCGGTCATCTACATCGCGCTGACCGGCAACACCCACATCCGCGGGCTGAACGCGGCGATCTGCCGGTTCTACGGGCTGCCGGACCGGGGCGACGCGGACACGCTGGCCGAGCGGGCCAAGGACGCGGTGCTGAGCCTGAAGACGTCGGTCTTCCTGGTCGACGACATCCACTTCCTGGCCCCCAGCCACGCTGACGCCAACGCGGTGAAGATGGCCAACCATCTGAAGTTCCTGGCCAACACCTTCCCCGTCACCCTCATCTACACCGGGGTCGGGGTCGCGGACCGGGGGCTGCTGACCGAGGGCCGGGCGCCACAGCAGGCGCTGCACGCCCAGTTCGGGCGGCGGACCACGGCGCTGACCATGCGGCCGTTCCGCATCACCGACGAGCCGGGACGCGTGGAATGGCGCCGGCTGCTGCTGTCGGTCGAGCGGCAGCTCGTGCTGGCCGGGCGGTATCCCGGCATGCTCGCCGATGACCTGCCGGACTACCTGTTCGCCCGCTCAACTGGGCACTTCGCGTCGCTGATGGCGCTGATCAGCCGGGGCTGCCTGCGCGCTGTCCGCACCGGCGCCGAACGGCTCGATGCCGCCCTGATGGACCAGGTGAAGAACGACGCGGCAGCCGAGGCGGACCGCCGGGAGCTGGCCGCGGCGGTCGAGGCCGGGCTGCTGACTTCCCGTCCGGCCCGGACCCCGGCGGCGGCCCGGTGAGTGCCTGGACGCCGGCCCGGCTGCCGATCGCGGTGGCGCCGCTGCCGGGGGAGGCGCTGGAGAGCTGGGTCGCCGCCTACGCCCGCCGCCTGCGCACCACGAGCAAGGGCCTCATCAGTCATATCGGCCTGGGCGGCACCCCTATCAGCCAGATGGCGCTGCGGCTGCGCGAGCAGGAAATTGCGGTGCTGGAACGGGTGACCGGCGTGGGCCGGGAGGTGCTCGCCTCGATGACGCTGGAGCCCCACGACGGGCTGGCGGTCGCGAGCCGTCCGGGCCGCCGTGCGCTGGCGGGCCGGTTCCCGGTCGGCCAGTTCGCCGCCGCCAGCGCACGGTACTGCCCGGCCTGCCTGCGGGACCACGACGGCCGCGGCCCCGTCACCTGGCGGCTGCCCTGGTCATTCGCCTGCCCGCGGCATGCTGTGCTGCTGCTGGACCTTTGCCCCGCCTGCCACCGTCCGCCACGGCCATGGAACGCCCGGCACCTGGGACCGCTGGCCGGCTCCTGCACCCGTGACCACCCCCGTGCGTCGGGCCGCCGCGGCGGGTGCGGTGCCGACCTGACTGGCGTGACCTCGGTCCCGCTCCCATCCGGGGGGCTCGTGCTGGCCGCTCACCAGCGCCTGGCGGCGCTCATGGCCAGTCCGCCGGCCGGCCGGGCAGCGGCGCTGACCGCGCTCCGGCAGGTCTACGCCACAGCCTGGCGTGCTCTGCGCGGGCTGCACGCTGTCCCCGGGCACGCCCCGCCGGTCGTGCACACAGTGCTGGGCGAGGTCAGCGCCGGGCTGCCCGGCCCGGCCGGCGCCGAGGTCTGGCACGATGCCCGCACTGCGGCCATCGGCGCTGCGCTGGCCTGCGTCGCGCTTGACGACGCCCACCCTGACCATGAGGTGCTGTTCGGCTGGGTCGTGCGAGCCGACCGGGCACTGCTCCAGCAGCGGCGGACCGCCCCCGGGATCGGCCAGATCGCCCGCCGCTGGGCCTGGAGCGGACCGGAGCTCCTCAGCCGCGTGCTGAGCCACCTCGACCAAGACGCGAACCTGCACTCGCGGCTGCGCTACAGCACCGCCGTCCCGCGGCCACGCTGGCCAGACCTGCCAGCCGAGGCGATCAGCCGCCGCGCCGCGATGATGCCCGCGATGCTGTGGCCAGGCTGGACCCTGCGGCTGCTCCCGCAGTCTCCCGGGGCTGACCGCAGCGGCGCCCCGCACAGTGCCACCTGCGGGTCGTTCCGCCGCGGCTGCGCCAGCTTCCTGCTGCTCCCGGGCGGGCCGCCGCAGCTGAACTTCGAACGCGCGGCCCCGCTGCTCGCCAACCACTCGGCTGACACCGACCGCGACGCGGTGGAACGCAACATCTATCACGGCCGCGACCTCACCCCCCTGGCATCGGTCCTCGCCCAGCTCGCCTTCGCCCTCGACGAGCACGGCAGCCCGATCGACTACGCCCGCCGCCGCGCCTTGTTCACTGGCTTCCGGTCCGTCGCCTTCGACCACGACGCCTACACCCGGCTGCGGCTCCAGCACGGCTGGAGCGCAGGCTACGCCTCGCGCGAGGCCGTGCTGCGCTGGTACCTGCTTGTCCTGCTCACCGGCGAGCACCCCGCCATCCCCGGAGCGAAGAAACCGCTCACCTGGCACTGCAACAACTTCCGCCACAGCGCGCCGCGGCCCCTGCGTGTCTTCCTGGGTCAGCAAGCCGAAGCCAGCCTCGCCCGGCACGGCATCAACGAACCCGTCACCTGGGAACCGCCCCCGCACTGGGTCAACTGGCCCGACTGGCCCGGCGCCGACCCCGCCCGCATCCCCCGCGAACAGGTCACCGTCCTCCTGGAAACGGGCGGCTCGGTCCATGACATCGGTGCCGCCGCCGGCGTGACTGCCGAACATGTCCGGCTCTGGTGCGAGATCACCGGCACCGGAACCTCAGCCTCGGCGGCCAACGGCGTCCCCGTCGCGCAGAACCGCGCTGACATCCTGGCTCCCGCGCGGCTGCGCGACCTCTATGAGTACCAGAACATGCCGGTGACTGAGATCGCCGCCATGGCGGGCTGCGCCACGGCAACCATCCGCAGGCTGCTGCAACTCGATGGCGTTCCCCAGCGCCCCAGCTACCGGCGCCCGTCACCGGACTCGGGGATAACCCGGGAATGGCTCGAACACGAATACACCGTCAAACTCCGCAGCATCGAAACCCTGGCCCGCGAACGAGGCGTCACCGCCTGCTACCTGATGAGCCTGGCCAAGAACTGGGGACTGCCCATCCGGCACCACAGCCAGTTCAGCGGCATCGGCCACCTGGACCTGCCCGCACCGCCCTCACCCGCGATGCGCGCCGTCACCATGCGCACCGGAGCACTGGGCCGGCTGGAGTTGATCACCCGCATCCCCGGCCACGACAGCATCGCCGCAGCAGCCCGCGTCCTCTACAACGGCCGTGCCGGCGCCCTAGAGCAGATGCTCCACAAGATCGAAACCGCCGCCGGGTTCGCCATCATCGACCGGCCCGGCAGGCCGCTGGCCCCCACAGCGGCAGGCCGCGAGTTCATCTCCGAAGCGTCCCAGGTCCTCCGGATCGCTCAGGAGCAGGGGGACCGGCCAGACGGCTAGCTGGCAGACGCCCCGAACCGTGACGAGCAGCCCCAGCTCGGTCCAGGTGCGTCACGGCACGCCATCGCTCGCCCATCGGTCTCATCCCCGGGCACCAGAAGCACCTGAGCTGATGAGATCGCGGAATTTGGGACAGTTACCCTTGTCCCTCTGATGCGAGGTGAACCGAGACCCGCGTCAGAGCATGCCACCAACGGGGAGGTTCCATGACGGCGGCCCATTCGTCTTCGCACTCTCGGTCACAGGAGCAGAGGAAGGTACCAGCCAGACGCGCGTTACGCCGGACCCGGCTGGTGGCGTCGGCAGGGCTCGTGGTGGTGGCCGCAGTCGGGCTGACGCCGCTGTTGCTGGTGCTGGTGGGCATGAGAGTCGACGCGATCGCCTTCATACTCGGATTCGCCGCCGGGCTGGGCACGAGCGGACTGCGGGCGCTGTCCAACGTCCGGGGGCAGCAGCGCTTCCTCACCCAGACCGGACGTTTCCTGACCGCGCGCACGTGGACCGGTTACCGGACCATCGACCTGCGCGAGCTGCGCAGCGTCCATGCGCGCCGGATCGCCGTACGGTTCTGGCCCCCGCTCGACTATGTCGTCGTCCGGGACAGCGCTGGAGTCAGGATGACCTTCTGCACCGCAGTTGACCTGAAGCTGATCCGCCGTGCCATAGCCGAGGGCCAGCGCGGGCCGTCACCCGCCGGTGGTCTGCGAGTATCCCCGCTGGCCAGGGCGGCACTGGGAATCTTGCCGCTGCCGCGAGGGCTGTCTGCGCTGTGGGCAATCGGGTCTGTGGAAGTGCCGGTTGCTGTCATGTTCGCCTTCATCATCCCGGCACTCGTGTTGTCCCCACGCTAGGAGAACGACCCAGGGGTCAGCGCACCAGCGGGCTGGACGCCATAGTGCCTGTCGAAAGGAGTCTGGCGCTCGTGCCCACGACTACCGTGCCTGATTGCTCATGATCATCCGGAACGGCAGCACGACCACATTGCTCACTGAGGAGAACACTGCAGACCAGCGGCGTGTGACTGCTCATGATCATCTGGACCCTACAGGCCCGTCCCGCCGCCCCGCCAGGGGCCGTCCGGGCACCGCCGCGCCCGGTGAGCGCGCCCGGCCCGGCGCCGCGCCCGGGGACTCGAAATCACCGCACGAGCCCCGCTATCATGACGCGCGCCGCAAGGCACGCAATTGCCTGCCAGCACCCGGCAACGCCCTTTCCTGGCGCGGCTGCCGGGCAGGCGGCGGACCACAGCGGATGGCCGCGCCTGGGGAAAGGCCGCAGCCGGGCGGGAAGACCCGGATCCGGAGGCCGCGAAAGGTCTCGCTCCCGTCTGCTATTCCGCCCCGCCAGCCGGTCCGGGTTCCGTTACGGATACCCGCCGACACCGGAAACCCGGCACCCGGCGAACGCGCAGGCAGCGGCCAGGGTGAACCTTCCCGCGGACTCCCAGACTGATTACGGTAATGCCCGTAAAACAATAGTTAATGATGCGCGGCGGGCTCGGTCGTGTGTATTTAATTGGTGGCTTGGTAATTGGTTGTGTTGCTGTAAAGGGTGGCTAGGTGCCGGTAGTGACGTGTCCGTGACCGGTGGCCGAGGGCATGCGCGCGAGGCGGCGCGCGAGGCGGCGGGCGAGGCAGGCGGCCCGCGCAGGGCGGGGGCGGGGCGCGGCGAGGCGGCGTACGGCGAGGCGGGCGGCGGGTGCCCCCCCGCGGGCACGGCGGGCGCCGTTGCCGGCGCGCGCAATGGCGAGGCGGGCGGGAAACCGGCGGGAGCCGACGGTTGCCGGCCAGGCGCATTCCGGTGCCTCGGAAATAGTAGCCACGCGGGCGGCCCGCGCCGGAATCCGAAGGCCGCCCGGCGGAAAGGCCGCATTTTCCGCTCCGGAATTTCCCGGATTCTTCTGGTACCGAAGGCCGAAAATGGTTGATGCGCGCCCCGGGCCGAGATAGCGTCGTCGTGTACCCGGAAATAGGGAAACGGAATAGGGAATACCGAACACGCCCAATTCATAAAGGAGGCCGGCCGGAAATGTGCGCGAAAGTAATTGTCACCGAAATTGACGCGGATGACCTGGTCACCAGGCCGGGCAACCCGCACCTCATCTGGGACGGAGCCGAAGCCCGCGTGATCACCGAGGACTTCTACCGCGCGCTGAACGCCGAGTCGGCATGGCTGCTGATCATGACCCGGAATGACCTGGCCGACCTCGACCCCGCCGCCTTGACCTATCACCCCGCCACGCTGGCCGAACTGCTGACCATCTTCGGCGACGACCTCGCAGCCGGCGACTGCCCCTGCGCCGCCAGCTGGATCTGACCCACATTTCGTGATGGTCTCGGCCCCCCGGTCAGGTCGCCAGAAGTACGCGCTTGCGGAGCAGGGTGAAGCCGGCGCGGCCGTACATCTGGCGTTTGAGCATCTTGATCCGGTTCACGTTGCCCTCGACCGCGCCTGAGCTGTGTTCCAGCGTCAGGCCGGCCAGCACGGCGTCGTGATCATGGGTGAGCCCGCGGGTGAAGGAGCGCAGGTCAGGCAGGTCGTCGGGCCGGTCGTGTCCTCTGGGTGCGGTCATGGTTTGCGGCGGTATGCCGGGCCGTCCGGCGTGTCGCCGGGAAATGAGCGTGGAGCCCCCGGTAGAAGAGGTCTCGCCGAAGATCATCTCTAC
>Ga0070698_100001547_pt1 | contig 25515 bp, 22 predicted proteins | sample KBSK1502metaG_FD_65477 | JGI IMG/M metagenome (GOLD analysis project Ga0070698, IMG submission 65477) | Corn, switchgrass and miscanthus rhizosphere microbial communities from Kellogg Biological Station, Michigan, USA - KBS K1-50-2 metaG | ecosystem: Host-associated > Plants > Roots >... | reverse complement strand
GTCCCCGGTTCTCACCCACCGGTTCAGCCAGAACTGGGCGGCGTCCAGCACGACGTGCTCCTCGCCGGTGTTGATCGGCGTGGCGCAGGTGAGGCCTGCGGCGCCGGCCGGCGGATTGAGCATCGAGTTGAGTTCTTTCAGGCCCTCGGCGGCGCTGCCGCCGGCGTCGGCGGCGCCGATGTTCGTCTCGTAGTTGTCGGCGTGCGAGGTGCCGGCCAGCTCCCACAGGCGGAAGCGGTGGAAGTCGGCCTGCTGGGCCGCCAGGTAGCCAAGCTCCAGCAGATCGGTCTCCGTCTCCACCGCGAGGACGGGCGCGCTCAGGTCTGACCGGAAGAGGGCAACCTGCGGAGTGAGGACGAGCGCCTGGGGTGGCTGCGACAGCGCTGCGCTGCCGGCGAACCGGCTGTGCACCAGGAAGCCATCGTACTCGTGCACCAGGGGCTGGATGGCGTCGATGTACGTGGTGAGCCGGGTGGCGGACTGCGACTCGCCTTCGGCCAGCAAGCGCCGCGGGCGCAGGCCGCCCAGGATCTGGGACGCCTCGTCCCGTACGGCCTGCCCGGCCTGGGAGAAGATGTCGTAGGAGTAGCTGTCCCCGGGATGGGACAGGGCCGCATAGCGAACCGGGTCCGCGGCCTTGAGGGCGGAGACTCCCAGGCCCTGGGCCGAGACGCCGACGTAGGCGAAGCCATCGCGGATCATCTCGTTGTGGGAGTAGAGCCATTCCGCTGCCGCGTCCACCCCGGCGCTGACGTTCAGCCATTCGACCACCACGGTCCCGTTGAAGCGCGCCGGGTCCGCCGGCCGGTAGACGACGATCCGGGTGGTATAGGACGCGGTGGTCGCCGGCGCCACCTGCCACTTCCCGTCGGAGCCGAGGGGAGCCGTTGGCGTGTAAGAACTGGCGTTGCCGGAGATGAAGAACTCCGATTGCGTGTACCCCACGCTGCTCAGGCTGAAGGTGGTCGTTCCGGGCAGCACGATGGCGCCCTTTCCGCCCGTCACCGGCCCGGTCACCGTCGGATTCGCGGCCGACGGATGTGGCCGTGGCGCGTGCGCGCTGCTGGCGTGCGAGGCTGTCGCGCCAGCGGCCACGAGGACGGACGCGATGACCGTCGCGGCTGCCGCCGTCAGGGCTCGCGATCTGGTAGTCACGGTCATGCGGCTGCGCCTTGCCCTCATGGCGGCACCTTTCACGGGATGCTGGGGGGTATGGCCCGCACCGAGTGCCCGAGAACGGTAACGCCCCTACTGATGACCGTCAAGTCTGTTGTCATAAAATGCGATACAAGCTTCTCGGCAGTCATGAGTATTGCTTCCGACGACCCGGGTGGCGAGCGGGTGCCTCAGTCCTCGTAGAGCACGGTGACGTGCGGGGTCACCGGCTCGCCCTGGCAGGTCAGGATCCAGCCCTCGGCGACCTCGTCCTCGTCGAGCGCGTTGTTCGCGCGCATCTTGGCCTCGCCCTCGATGACCCGGGCCATGCACGTGGCGCAGTTCCCCGCCTCGCAGGAGAACGGCGGGGCGAGGCCGGCCCGGCGCGCGCTCTCCAGCAGGGTCTCGCCGGCGTGCTGCGCGACCGTGCGCCGGGTCCCGGACAGGACGATGCTGACCGTGCCCTCCTGCTCGGGGCCCGCGGGCCCGCCGGGCGCCTGCTCGAAACGCTCGGCGAAGATCTGCCCGGGATCGGCGCCGCGCGCGAGCAGGGCGCGCTGGACCAGGTCCATGAACGGCGCCGGCCCGCAGAGGTAGAAGTGGGCGGCCCGGTCGCGGTCAACGAAGTCTCGCACCTGGCGTTCCGTTACGAATCCGGTTTTGATGTCCAGATGGTGGCGGACCTCGAGTCGGGACGGGTATCGTCCGGCCAGGCCGGCCAGGGCGGACGCGAAGATGACCGAGCCGGCGTCCCGGTTGGCGGACAGCACCCGGACCTGCCGGTCCGTGGTGGCCAGGGCACTCTTGGCCAGCGAGAGGATCGGCGTGATGCCGCTGCCCGCGCCGAACGCCAGCAGCGGGGCGGGGGTCTCCCGCAGGCAGAAGACCCCGGCCGGGAGCGTGACCTCGATGACGTCGCCGGGCACCAGATGATCATGCATCCAGTTCGAGACCAGGCCCCCGGCGACCCGCTTCACGGTCACCATCAGCTCGGCATCGGTGTCGGGGGAGCTCGACATGGAGTAGCTGCGCAGGGTACCGCAGGCCCGGACGGTGAGGAACTGCCCGGCGCGGTAGCCGAAGGTGGACGGGGCGTTGAGCACGTACGTGCGGGTGTCCGGCGTCTCCTGGATGATCCGGGTGATCCGGACCGAGTGGAAGCCGTGGTCCCGCGCCATGTATGGAATTTAGCTTCTCTGTTTGGAAGAATGCAATTATCATAGTCATAACGGAGCGGCGCGATGCGAACCATCCCAGCGGATCTGGTCCGGCGGTACGAAGTCGAGGGCTGGTGGACCCGGGACACCATGGGCGACCTGCTGGCCCGCGGCCTGGCCGCCGCGCCGGAGACCGAGTTCCGCGTGCACTCGGCCGTGCGGCCGTGGTCGGGGACGTTCGGCGACGTCGAGCGGGTGGCGCGCAGGCTGGCCGGGGGGCTGCGGGCGCGCGGGGTCGGTCCCGGTGACGTGGTCGCGTTCCAGCTGCCCAACTGGATGGAAGCCGCCGCGGTGTTCTGGGCCTCGGCGTTCCTCGGGGCGGTCGTGGTGCCGATCGTGAACTTCTACGGCCGCAAGGAGGTCGGGTACATCCTGGAGAGCGTCGAGCCCCGGGTGTTCGTGACCGCCGAGCGGTTCGGGCGGCTGGAGTACCAGGCCGACCTCTGTGCCCGAGTGCCCGTTGTGGGCGTCGTCGGCCGCGACTTCGATGACCTGCTCGCCGCTGACCCCATGCCGGGCACGGTCGCGGCCGACCCGGCGGGCCCCGCGCTGATCGCGTTCACCTCGGGCACCACGCGCGACCCCAAGGGCGTGATCCACAGCCACCAGACGCTCGGCTGCGAGACCCGCCAGCTCGCCGAGCACTTCCCGGCCGGCGGGGGACCGCTGCTCACCGTGGCCCCGGTCGGGCACTTCATCGGCATGGTGAGCGCGCTGCTGATCCCCGTGCTGGACGGCGCGCCGGTGAACCTGGCCGACGTCTGGGATCCGGCCCTGGTGCTGGCGCTGATGCGCAGCGACGGGCTCACCGTGGGGGGCGGCGCGCCTTACTACCTCACGAGCCTGCTCGACCATCCCGATTTCACGCCGGGGGATGTGGCGCACGTGAAGTACGCCGGCCTGGGGGGAGCGCCGGTCCCCGCGGCGGTCACCACCCGGCTGGCCGGGCTCGGCATCACGGCATGGCGCTCGTACGGCAGCACCGAGCACCCGTCGATCACGGCGTGCCACTGGACGGCGCCCGAGCCCAAGCGGCTGTTCACCGACGGGAGCGCCTGCCCCGGCGTGGAGGTCAGGCTGGCCGATGACGGCGAGATCCTCAGCCGGGGACCGGACCTGTGCCTGGGCTACACCGACCCGGTCCTGACCGAGCGGGCCTTCGACGACGAGGGCTGGTACCGCACGGGCGACGTCGGCGTGCTCGACCAGGACGGCTACCTCACGATCACCGACCGCAAGGCCGACGTCATCATCCGCGGCGGCGAGAACATCAGCGCCGCGGAGGTCGAGGAGCTGCTGCTCGGCATGCCCGCCGTCGCGGAGGCGGCGGTCGTGGCCGCCCCGGACGCCCGGCTCGGCGAGCACGCCGCGGCCGTCTTGCGCCTCCGGCCGGGGCACCCGGCGCCCGGGCTCGGCGAGATCCGGGCCCGCCTGGAGCAGGCGGGGCTGGCCCGGCAGAAGTGGCCGGAGGAGGTGCACGTGGTGGCGGATTTCCCGCGTACCCCGAGCGGCAAGGTCCAGAAGTTCGTCCTGCGCAGAGACATTGCAGCGCACCAGATTGCAGCGCACCGGACGGGAGAATAGGATTCTCCTAACTAGCGAGGGAGGATCTCATGCCGTCACGCGTGCCGCCGTATCCGCTGTTCGACGCGGACAACCACCTGTATGAGACCCAGGAGGCGTTCACCAGGTACCTCCCCAGACAGTACGAGAGCGCGATCCAGTACGTGCAGATCAGGGGCCGTACCAAGATCGCGGTCCGCGGCCAGATCAGCGATTACATCCCCAACCCCACGTTCGAGGTGGTCGCGCGCCCGGGCGCCATGGAGGACTACTTCGCGCACGGCAACCCGGACGGCAAATCCCGCCGGGAGATCTTCGGCGAGCCGATGCGCTCGATCCCCGCCTTCCGCGAGCCCGCACCGCGCCTGGAGCTCATGGACGAGCTCGGCATCGAGCGGACGCTGATGTTCCCGACCCTGGCCAGCCTGCTCGAGGAGCGCATGCGCGACGACCCGGAGCTGATCCACGCGGTCGTGCACGCGCTCAACCAGTGGATGGACGAGGTGTGGTCGTTCAACTACTCCGGCCGGATCTTCACCACGCCGGTGATCAGCCTGCCGATCGTGGACAAGGCGATCGAGGAACTCGACTGGTGCGTCGAGCGCGGGGCCCGCGTGATCCTGGTCCGGCCGGCTCCGGTACCCGGCTTCCGGGGCTCGCGCTCGTTCGCGCTGCCGGAGTTCGACCGGTTCTGGAAGCGGGTCACCGAGCACGGCGTGCTGGTCGCGATGCACTCCTCGGACAGCGGCTACGCCCGGTACGCGCAGGACTGGGAGGGCGCCAGCACGGAGATGCTGCCGTTCGTGGCCAACGCGTTCCGGATGGTGGGTGAGTGGCGCCCGGTCACCGACGCGGTGGCCTCCTGGGTCTGCCACGGCGCCCTGTTCCGGTTCCCCGAGCTGAAGGTGTGCGTGATCGAGAACGGCTCGGCCTGGCTGGTACCGCTGCTGAACCAGCTCGCGGATGTCTACAAGAAGGTGCCGAACCTGTTCCCCGGCGACCCGGTGGAAGAGATCCGCACCCGGATCCACATCAGCCCGTTCTGGGAGGACAACCTGGGCGAGCTGGCCGGCATCGTCGGCGTCGAGCGGGTGCTGTTCGGCTCCGACTACCCGCACCCGGAGGGCCTGGCCGAGCCGGTCAGGTACATCGACGTGCTCAACGAGCGGACCAAGCTGACCGATGAGGAGAAGGCCAAGGTCATGGGCGGCAACCTGGCCCGGCTGATGGCGGCCTGACCCCGGCGCGACGGCCATGACCTGGGACACCATCCCGGAGATGGTGCTAAGCGCGGCCGACCGCTTCGGCACCGCCGAGGCGGTCGTGGACGGGCCGGCCCGGCTCACGTTCGCCGAGCTGGCCGACCGGGTCCGGGTGGCCGCGGGCGCGTTCGCGTCGGCCGGGATCGAGCCAGGCGACCGGGTGGCGATCTGGGCGCCCAACTCCGCCGAGTGGATCATCGCGGCGTTCGGCCTGCTGACCGCCGGCGGGGTGCTGGTCCCGGTCAACACCCGGTTCAAGGCCGACGAGGCAGGCGACATCATCCGGCGCAGCGGCGCCAGGGCCGTGCTGGTCCAGAAGGGGTTTCTTGGCCTGGACTACGAGGGACCGGCCCGGCGTGCCGGTGATCCCGCTGACGTCGGGCTTCCTGTCCAGCGGCGCGCCGCTCGAGCGCGGGGTGAGCGGCGACGACGTGTGCGACATCGTGTTCACCTCGGGGACCACGGGCCGACCCAAGGGCGTCATGATGACCCACGCCCAGAACCTGCGGTGGACGCAGACCTGGTGCGACACGGTCGGGCTGCGCGAAGGCGACCGGTACCTGATCGTCAACCCGTTCTTCCACATGTTCGGCTACAAGGCGGGCTGCATCACCTCGCTGATGCGCGGCGCCACCATCCTGCCGGTTCCGGTGTTCGACGTGGCCCGCGTGCTCGACCTGGTGGAGCGCGAGAAGGTGACCGTGCTGCCTGGCCCGCCGACGCTCTATCACTCGCTGCTGTCGGCCGGCGGCGGGCCGGACCTGTCGTCGCTGCGGCTGGCCGTGACCGGTGCCGCCGACATCCCGGTCGAGCTGATCCGCAGGATCCGCGGCGAGCTGCCGTTCCAGGCCATCTTCACCGGGTACGGCCTCACCGAGGCCGGGACCGTCACCCTCTCCAGGCCGGATGACTCGTTCGAGGCCATCGCGACCACGGTCGGCACCCCCTGTGACGGCTACGAGGTGCGCATCGCCGGCGACGGCGAGGTGCTGGTCCGCGGCGAGTGCGTGATGAAGGGCTATCTCGACGACCCGGCGGCGACCGCCGAGGCCATCGACACCGACGGCTGGCTGCACACCGGCGATCTCGGCACGTTTGACGATGGCGGCCGCCTCCGGATCGTCGGCCGCAAGAAGGACATGTTCATCGTGGGCGGTTTCAACGCCTACCCGGCCGAGATCGAGGGCTTCCTGCTGGAGCATCCGCGGGTGGCCCAGGTCGCCGTGATCGGCGTGCCCGACGAGCGCCTCGGGCAGGTGGGAAAGGCGTTCGTGGTCCGCAGCGGCCTCGTGTCCGCCGACGAGCTCGTCACCTGGAGCCGGGACCGGATGGCCGGCTTCAAGGTGCCCAGGTACGTCGAGTTCCTCGACGAGCTCCCCCTGAACGCCACCGGCAAGGTAATGAAAGACCAGCTCCGCTGAGATGGGTCAGGAGCCGCCGGTGAGGCCGTCGGCGGCGGCCCAGTGGGCGTCGGAGGTCCAGAGGGTGGCGAACGCGTCGGCGGCGGGTTCCTCGAAAGCGGGGTGGTGGTGCGGGGCCGCCCGGGCGATGAGCGACTTGATCGGGCGGGCGGGGGAGGCGGCGATCTGTCTCGCCAGGGCCCGCCAGGACTCGTCGAACGCCTCGCGCGGGTAGACCCGGTCGATCAGGCCGATGCGATAGGCCTCGGCCGTGTCCAGCCGGTCGCCGGTGGTGACCAGCAGCAGGGCCTGGGAGCGGCCGACCAGGGCGGCGAGCCGCTCGGCGCCGCCCCAGGCCGGCATGATCGCCAGGGTGGCCTGCGTGAAGCCGATCCGCACGTCGGCGGCCGCGACGCGGATGTCGGCGGCGACCGCGACCTCCGCGCCGCCGCCGAGGGCGTGGCCGTTGAGCGCCGCGATGACCGGGCCGGGGAAGGTGGCGATGCGGTCGCAGAGGCGGCGCATCCGGACGGCCATGGCCACGGCGGCCTCGTGGGTGCGGATCTTCGCGAGCTCCTTGAGGTCACCGCCGGAGATGAACGCGCGGTCGCCGCGGCCGCGGATGACCAGCACGTCGGCGTCGGCCGCGGCGTCCAGGGCCCGCTCCAGGGCGTCCATGGTCGCCGGGCTGATCGCGTTGCGCACCTCGGGCCGGTCCACGGTCAGGATCGCGACGCCTTCCTGCCTGTCGAGCACTACCTCGGTCATGGGAACCTCCGCGGCGGCGGGGTCTGCGCCCGCCGCCATCGAGCGCAGCGTACTGCCCGCCCCCATCGAGCAGCGTTACTGGTATTGGCATTCTCTTTTTTGGCAAGTAATGTATCCAGCGGTGAAAAGGATGGATGACTCCGCCCAGACCCCGTCCGGCCTCCCGCTTCAGCCGGTCTACGGACCGGGGGACCGGCGCGGCGAGCCGCCCGGCCCGGGGTGCTTTCCGTTCACGCGCGGCAACTACCCCTCGGGTTACCGGGGGCGGCTGTGGACGATCCGGCAGTACTCGGGGTTCGGCACCGCGGAGGAGTCCAACCGCCGCTACCGCTACCTGCTCGGGCAGGGCGGCACCGGGCTGTCGGTGGCGCTCGACCTGCCCACCCAGTGCGGCTATGACTCCGACGACGCTGAGGTGGGCGAGGAGGTGGGCCGGGTCGGCGTGGCGATCGACACCCTGGCCGACGCCGAAATACTGTTCGATGGCGTCCCCCTCGACCGGATCAGCACGAGCTTCACCATCAACGGGACCGCCGCGATCCTGCTGGCGTTCTACGTGGCCGCGGCCGAGCGCGGCGGCGTGCCCCGGGCCAGGCTCACCGGCACGATACAGAACGACATCCTCAAGGAGTACGCCTCCCGCGGCACCTGGATCTGGCCCCCGGAGCCCTCCCTGCGGCTCATCGCCGACACCGTCGAGTTCTGCGCGGCCGAGGTGCCGAGGTTCAACGCGATCTCGGTGGCCGGCGCTCACTTCCGCGACGCTGGCGCCAACGCGGTGCAGGAGATGGCGTTCACCCTCGCCGACGGGGTGACCTACTGCGACACCGTGCTGGCCCGCGGCCGGATGACGATCGAGCAGTTCGCCCCGCAGATCTCGTTCTTCTTCTACACGCACGGCGACTTCTTCGAGGAGATCGCCAAGTACCGAGCGGGACGGCGGCGCTGGGCGACGATCGTCAGGGAACGGTACGGGGCGACCGCGGACAAGGCGTCGATGTTCCGCTTCGGCTGCGTCGCTGGCGGCGCCTCGCTCTACGCCCCGCAGGCACGGAACAACGTCGTCCGGGTGGCCTACGAGGCCCTGGCCTCGGTGCTCGGCGGGGTCCAGTCCATGTTCACTGCCGCGTGGGACGAGCCGTTCGCGCTGCCCAGCGAGGAGTCGGCGACGCTGGCCCTGCGCACCCAGCAGATCCTCGCCTACGAGACCGGCGTCGCCCGGGTGGCGGATCCGCTCGGCGGCTCCTACTTCGTCGAGGCCCTCACCGACGCCACCGAGGCGCGCATCATCGAGATCATGGCCGACCTCGACGCCCACGGCGGCATGGTGCGGGCCATCGAGGACGGCTACCTGCAGGGCCTTATCGCCGACGAGGCCTACCGGACGCATCAGGAGATCGAGGCGGGCACCCGCCCGGTCGTCGGCGTCAACCGGTTCGTCACCGACGAGCCCGCCCCCGACCTGGTGACCTACGAGCTGGACGCGGACGGCCGCGACCGGCAGCTCAAGCGGCTCGCGCAGGTGAAGGCGGACCGCGACAACGCCGCCGTGCGCGCCCGGCTGGCCGGCCTGTCCCGCGCCGCGGAGGGCACCGGCAACCTCATGGGGCCCCTGATCGGCTGCGCCACCGCCTACTGCACGGTCGGCGAGATGGTCACCGCGCTCAAGGCGGTCTGGGGCGAGTTCCAGCAGCCCGTGGTGTTCTGATGGCGGCCCGGGTCCTGATCGCCAAGCCCGGCCTCGACGGGCACGACCGCGGCGCCAAGATCGTCGCCCGCGCGCTGCGCGACGCCGGCTTCGAGGTCATCTTCACCGGCATCCGCCAGCGCGTGGCGGCCATCGTGGCGATCGCCGTGCAGGAGGACGTCGCCGTCGTCGGCCTCAGCATCCTGTCCGGCGCGCATCTCGCGCTGACCACTGCCGCGATCGAGGGCCTCCGGGCCGCCGGGGCCGGCGACATCGCCGTGATCGTGGGCGGCACCATCCCGCCGGCCGACGTGCCCCGGCTGCGGGCCGCGGGCGCGGCGGCCGTCTTCCCCACGGGCACGCCCCTTGCGGCCATCGTCGCGGCGACCCGGGCCCTGACGTCGAGAGAGCTGGAGGGCCAGTGCGAGTCGGTGTGATGATCGGGCCGGAGCGGGGCGACCCCGCGCGGAAGGTCCCGCGGATGATCGAGGACGCGCTGTGGGCCGACGACGCCGGGCTCGACACCGCGTGGGTGCCGCAGATCCCCGGGGACTTCGACGCGCTGATCGCCGTCGCGCTGCTGGGGATGCGGACGGCGCGGATCGAGCTGGGGACCGCGGTCGTCCCGGTGCACGCGCAGCACCCGGTCGCGCTGGCGCGGCAGGCGCTGTCCGCGCAGGCCGCCGCCGGCGGGCGGCTGGCGCTCGGCCTCGGTCCCTCGCACCACTGGATCGTGCGCGACATGCTCGGGCTGTCCTACGACCGGCCCGCCGCGTTCACCCGCGACTACCTGGACGTCCTGGACGCCGCGCTGCGCGGGCCAGGCCCGGTCGACGTGGAGAACGCCACGTTCGCGGTGCACAACCCGCTCGACCTGGGCGCCGTCGGCCCGCTGCCCGTGCTGCTCGCCGCGCTCGGCCCGGTCATGCTGGCGCTCGCGGGCGAGCGGGCCGACGGGACCGTGCTGTGGATGGCGGACGAGCGGGCGGTCGCCGAGCACGTCGTGCCACGGATCAGCAAGGCCGCCGCGGGCGCGGGGCGCCCGGCGCCGCGCGTGGTCGCGGGCATCCCGGTCTGCCTGTGCCGGCCGTCGGAGGTCGAGGCGGCGCGCGAGCGCGCCAACCGGATCCTCGGCGAGGCGGAGATCTCACCCAACTACCAGCGGCTGCTCTCCCGCGGTGACGCCAGGGACGTCGGCGACCTGTGCGCGGCCGGTGACGAGGCGGCGATCGCGGCCCGGTTCCGGCGGTTCGCCGACGCCGGGGTCACCGATCTTTCGGCCCGGCTCCTGCCGATCGGCCACGGCCGCGACGAACTGGTGGCCTCCAAGCACCGGACCCGGGACCTGCTGGCCAGCCTGGCCTCGGATTTCCGATGAGCGGGCCGCTGGCCGGCATCAGGGTCCTCGAGGTCGGCCACATGCTGGCGGGTCCCTACGCCACGATGCTGCTCGCCGATCTCGGCGCCGAGGTGACCAAGATCGAGCCACCGGGCGGCGACATCTCCCGGCAGGTCGGCGACAGCTATTTCGCCAGCCTCAACCGGGGCAAGCGCAGCGTCTGCCTCGACCTGACCTCGGCCGCGGGCCAGGCGCGCCTGCATGAGCTGGTGTCCGGGGCCCACGCGCTGCTGGTCAACCTGAAACCGTCGGCGATTCACCGGCTCGGGCTCAGCTACGAGGCCCTGCGGCCCTGGAACGAGCGGATCGTCTGCGTCGCGGTCACCGGCTTCGGCCTGGCCGCCGGCGACGAGCCGGCCTTCGACTACGTGATCCAGGCGGCCACCGGGGTCGCCGCGCTCACCGGTGATCCCGCGGGCCCGCCGACCCTGCCCGGGTACTCCTCGGCCGACAACTCGGCCGGGCTGACCGCCGCGCTCGGCCTGCTGGCCCAGATCGTCTCCGGGCGCGGCGGCCAGGTCGAGGTCTCGCTGCGCGACGTGATGCTGTCCCAGCTCAACTACCACGCATCCGCCTACCTGAACGAGGGAGCCGAGCCGCGGCGGTTTCCGTTCGGGGCGCATTCGTACTACGTCCCTGCGCAGCTGTTCCCGACCGCCGAGGGATACCTCGCCCTGTTCGTCACGCACGACGGGTTCTGGAAGTCGTTCGCGGCGGAGGCGGGCGTGGCCGGCTTCCTGACCATGGCCGAGCGGGTGGCGCGGCGCGACGAGGTGCTGGCCGCTGTGACCGCCGCGCTGGCCGGCGACACCGCCCGGGGCTGGGAGTCCAGGCTCCGGCCGCTGGGCGTCCCGGCCGCGGCCGTGCGTACCCTGCCGGAGGCCCTGGCCGCGGCCCCCGACGCGATCGTGACGGCCGGAACGTTCCGGCTAGTCGGCAGCCCGGTCCGGGTCGCAGGCCACGACCCGGGCTACGGGCCGCCGCCCCGCCTGGGTGAGCACGGCGGGGGGGTCTGGGGGGGTCGTCCCCCCGCGGGCAAGCACGGCACCCTGCCGAGCCCGTGAGTGGAGGGAACGTGACCGAGCGCGCCGCGCTGGCCTTCGATGAGCGGGAGTACAGCCTGCCGGCGCTGGACGCGCTGGCCGGCGGGCTGGCCGGGGTCCTGGCCCGGCGCGGGGTGCGGGCCGGGAGCCGGGTCGCGCTGATGTCGTCCAACCGCCCGGAGCTCGTGGTCGCGCTGCGGGCGATCTGGCGGCTGGGCGCGGCCGTGGTGCTGTTCAGCCCGGCGTGGAAGCAGGCCGAGGCCGAGCACGCCCTGGCGATCACCGAGCCGGCGCACGCGGTGGGCGACCATCCGGTGCTGGCCGGGCTGATGCCGATGCTGCACCTGGACGAGCCGGTCACGCCCGTCGCCGGCTCGCCCGCGGAACCCGATCCCGGCGCCGATGCTGTGCTGGTGTTCAGCTCCGGCACCACGGGCATGCCGAAGGCGGTCCGGCACACCCGCGCGTCGCTCGGCGCCGCCGTGGGGCACTGGCAGAACGCGCTGGGACTCACGGCGGCGGACCGGATGCAGGTCACCACGCCGCCCTCGCACATTCTCGGCCTGCTCAACATCGTCACGGCCCTGGAGACCGGCGCCTGGCTGCGGCTGCACCGCCGGTTCGACCTCGACCTGATGCTGCATCACATCGAGGCCGACCGGATCACCGTGGAGATGGCCGTCGCGCCGATCGCGCTGGCGCTCGCGTCCCACCCGAAGCTCGAGTCGTACGACCTCTCCTCGCTGCGTTACATCATGTGGGGCGCCACGCCGGTGACGCCCAGCGTCGCCGAGACCGTCACCCAAAGGACCGGCGTCGGCTGGCTGCCCGCCTACGGGGCCAGCGAGCTGCCGGTCATCGCGTGTAACCCGCTGGACGGGCCGCGCCTGGACAGCGCGGGCCGGGCCGTGCCCGGAGTGAGCCTGCGCGTGGTGTCGCTGGACACCGGCGAGCCGGCCGGGCCGGGGGAGGCCGGCGAGATCCAGGCGCGGTCGGACTCGCTGATGGCCGGCTACCTGCCGGCCGACGCGACCGCCGAGGCGTTCTGCGATGGCTGGTACCGGACCGGCGACGTCGGCACCATCGACTCCGGGGGCTGGCTGCGGCTGACCGACCGGTCCAAGGAAATGATCAAGGTGCGCGGGTTCCAGGTCGCGCCCGCCGAGGTCGAGGCCGTGCTGCACGGCCACCCGGGAGTCGCCGACTGCGCGGTGTTCGGCGTCCCCGACCCGGCCAGCGGGGAGGCGGTGATCGCGGCCGTCACCCCGGCGGGCCCGGTCGATGCCGCGGAGCTGGTCACGCTGGTCGGCGACCGGCTGGCCTCCTACAAGCGGCCCAGCCGCGTGGTGCTCGTGGACGAGATCCCGCGCCTGGGGTCGGGCAAGGTGCTGCGCCGGGTTCTCCGGGAGCGTTATGAGCGGGAGGTGACATGAGCGGCGCCGGGCCGCCGTACCGGGTCGTCCAGTGGGCCACGGGGAACATCGGGACGCGCGCGCTGCGCCACGTCATCGAGCACCCGGAGCTGACCCTGGCCGGGGTGTACGTGCACACGCCGGCCAAGGCCGGGAAGGACGCCGGCGACCTGTGCGGGCTCGGTCCCACCGGGATCGTCGCCACCGGGGACATCGGCGAGATCCTGGCGCTCGGCGCCGACTGCGTCCTGTACATGCCCGCCGCCTGCGACATGGACGAGGTGTGCACGCTGCTGGCCTCCGGCGCGAACATCGTCACCACCCGGGGCGAGTTCCACCGCGCGGGCAGCATGAAGCCCGCGGTCCGCGAGCGGGTCGAGGCGGCCTGCGAGCACGGCGGCACGTCGATCCACAGCACCGGGAGCAGCCCCGGGTTCATCACCGAGGCCCTCCCGCTCGTGCTGACCTCGATCCAGCGGCGGCTCGACGCCCTGACCATCAGCGAGTTCGCCGACCTGTCGCAGCGTGACTCGCCGGGGATGCTGTTCGATGTCCTCGGCTTCGGGAAGCCGCTCGACCAGTTCGATGCGCGCCGGCTCTCCTACGGGCGGGTGAGCTTCGGGCCGTCACTGCAGCTCGTCGCCGACGCGCTGGGGATGCCGCTCGACACCGTCGAGGCGAGCGGGGAGATCGCGGCGGCCCGCCACGAGGTCCACATCGCGGCCGGGACCCTGGAGGCTGGCACCATGGCCGCGCTGCGGATGACGGTGTCGGGCCTGCGGGCCGGCCGGCCGCTGCTGTCCATGCGCACCATCTGGTACTGCACCGCCGACCTGGACCCCGCGTGGGACGTCCGCGCCACCGGCTGGCACGTCGCGGTCGACGGCGACGCGCCGCTGGACATCGACATCCGCTTCCCGGTGCCGCTCGAGCGGATGGCCGCGACCACGCCCGGGTACACGGCGAACCGCGCCGTCAACGCCGTGCCGTTCGTCTGCGCGGCCGGGCCCGGCATCCGCTCCACGGTCGACCTGCCGCAGATCATCGCCAGGCTCGGCTGAGCCGCCGCCTCGCCTGTTACTTGGGCGGGAACCTGAGGGCGCCGTCGAGGCGAATGACCTCGCCGTTGAGGTACTCGTTCTCGCAGATGCTCTGCACGAGCGCGGCGTACTCGGCGGGCCGGCCCATGCGCCTGGGATGCGGGACCTGGGATCCCCAGTAGGCCTCGAGCCTGTCGGCGGCCTGGCCGTAGGCCGGGGTCAGGATCGTGCCCGGGGCGATCGTGACCACGCGGATGCCGACCGGGGACAGGTCGCGGGCCGCGACCAGGGTCATGCTCGCCACCCCGCCCTTGGCCGCGGCGTAGGGGAGCTGCCCGGTCTGCCCCTCGAAGGCGGCGATCGACGCGGTGTTGACGATGACGCCGCGGCCGCCGTCGACCGGCTCCTGCCTGGCGATGGCCGCGGCGGCCAGCCGCATGACGTTGAACACGGCGGTCAGGTAGTACCTGATCGTTGTCTCGAAGCCGGCCAGGTCCATCGGCTCGCCGGCCTTGCTGAGCAGCCGGCCCCCGCTCGCCGGCCCGCCATGGGTGTCCACCGAGATCCGCAGCGGCCCCATCGCTTCTGCCTCGGCCACCGCCGCCCGCACGTCGTCCTCAGCGGTGGCGTCGGTCCGCACGTAGCGGACGCCGAGTTCCTGCTCCAGCGCCTTGCCCTTGTCGTCGGCGACGTCGGCGACGACCACCTTCGCTCCCGCCGCGTGCAGGCGTCGTACAGTTGCCTCACCGAGCCCGCCCGTGCCGCCGACGACGACCGCAGAGCACCCGCTGATCTCCACACATGCCTCCCTGCCTTGTGAGCTGTGATCTCTCTGAGAGAGAATAACATTCTCATGAACATCACCATGATCCTCGAGATGGCCGCCTCGGCCGGCGACCGCCCCGCGGTCACGGCCGGCGGCCGTTCGCTGACCCCCGCCGAGCTCCTGCGCCTGGCCCACGCCGCGGCCGGCCGGTTCCGCGGCCATCCCGCCGTCCTCTATCAGGGAACCAGCCATCTCGCCTACCCGGTAGCGCTGTTCGGGGCGGCCGTGGCGGGCGTTCCCCTTGTTCCCCTCAACTACCGGCTGGGCGCTGAGCAGCTCGACGCCCTGGTGAGCCGGCATCCCGGGGCTCTGGTCATCCGGCCTTCGGACCTCGAGGGCCTGCTCGAGCCGGCGGAGCCTCCGGCGCCGGACGGGGAACCGGCCCCCGAGGACGGCGATCCCGCCGCGGTGCTGCTCTACACGAGCGGGACCACCGCCGAGCCCAAGGCGGCCGTGCTGCGGCACCGGCACCTGCTCGCGTACGTGCTGAACACGGTTGAGTTCGGGTCCGCCGGGGAGGAGGACGCGGCGCTGGTGGCGGTTCCCCCGTACCACGTCGCCGGGCTGGCCAACCTGCTGACCAGCCTCTATGCCGGGCGTCGCGTGGTGTACCTGGCGACGTTCGACGCGGGCGGGTGGCTGGAGACCGTCCGGCGCGAGCGGATCACGCACGCGATGCTGGTGCCCACCATGCTGGCGCGGATCGTCGCGCAGGTGCCGGGCGCGGACGCCGGCACGCCGACGCTGCGCAGCCTCGCCTACGGCGGGGCGCGGATGCCTCGGCCCGTCCTGGAGCGGGCGCTGCGGATCTTTCCGGGGACCGGTTTCGTGAACGCGTACGGGCTCACCGAGACCGCCTCGTCGATCGCGGTCCTGTCGCCCGACGACCACCGCGCCGCGCTCACGTCGAGCGATCCGGCGGTGCGGGACCGGCTCGGGTCGGTCGGCCGGGCGCTGCCTGGCGTCGAGTTCCAGATCCGGGCGGACGACGGCCAGCCGGCGGCCGCGGGGGAGAGCGGGCTGGTGTTCGTGCGGGGGGAGCAGATCTCCGGCGAGTACCGCGGGCAGAGCAGCCTGGACTCCGAGGGGTGGTTCGCCACCCGCGACCGGGGGCGGCTCGACGCCGACGGCTACCTGTTCATCGACGGACGTGCCGACGACACCATCATCCGGGGCGGCGAGAACATCGCTCCCGCCGAGGTCGAGGACGTCCTGCTCGCCCACCCGCAGATCGCCGAGGCCGCGGTGATCGGCGTGCCGGATCCCGAGTGGGGACAGCGGCTGGTCGCCGTCGTCGTCGGCAGCGGGGACACGGCCGAGATCCGGCAGTGGGTCAAGGACCGGCTCCGCTCGTCCAAGACGCCCGACGAGATCGTGTTCCGCGAGGAGCTGCCGCGGACCGACAACGGAAAGCTGCTGCGCCGGGTGCTGCTGGCCGAGCTGGAGACCGCGTAGGCCTGAGGAAGCCGGCCCGGCGGGTTCAGGGCGGCAGGGCCGGGGGGCGGCGTCGTGCGGACCGGCGGCTACGCGGCGGCGAATCCCCTGGCGCAGAAGTCCCAGACCTCCTCGGTGCTCAGCGAGTGAGCGCTCTCGCCGTCGGAGACCTCGCTGGACTGCGCGACGAACATGACGGTCTGCATGGTCAGCGCGGCCGCGCGGCGGGGCTTGATCGAGGGGCGCAGCTGGCCGGCGGCCTCGACCTGCGTCATCAGCTCGGTCAGCAGCGCGAGCAGCGGCGCGTGCGCCACCTTGACCTCCGCAGGGTGGGTGAGCAGCAGCTGCGGGGCGAAATCGGTGAACAGCGGGCGGCGCGCGGCCGGGTCGGGACGGCACAGCTCGAACAGCAGCTGCACCGCGACCCTGAGCCGCTCGAGCGGATCGGACTGGCCCGATGCGGCGGCGCGGATCTGGTCGGTGGCCCGGCGCAGGGCGTCCTCGAACAACGCGAGCAGCAGCTCGTGCTTGCCGTCGAAGTGCTGGTAGAAGCTGCGCAGCGACTGGCGCGACCGGTCGACGACCTCCTGCACCGTGAAGTCGGTGTTGTCCTTCTCGGTGATGATCGCCTGGGCGGCGTCGAGAAATCGCTGCACCCTCTGCTCGGCCCGGAGCTTCGCCGCCCGGGTGGAGCGCTCGACCGCGCGCTGCTTCCAGGCGGGCTCCTCGACCTCCGTGCTCACGAGCGGGCCCGTATCCTGCGCCATGGGTAGAACTTTACTGCAGGGTTCCGGTAGCCCACCTGCCAACTTGCCGCGCGCCCACCGCGCGTGTGTGAGACCGGAGTTCTCATTTTCTGCATGCTGTACCTGCCCATCCCGGCCATAAGGTCATCAGCGGACAAACGTCTTCCCGCCCTTCATCACGAACCGCACATCCTGCGTGACGGCGATGTCCTGCAGCGGGTCGCCCGGCACGCCGATGATGTCGGCGAGCAGCCCCTCGGCCAGCCGTCCCCGGTCGGTGACGTCGATCAGCTCCGCGGCCGTGAGGGTCGCCGCCCGCAGCACGGCCAGCGGGCTCAGCCCCCGGCTGACCAGCGCGACCAGCTCGCCCGCGTTCCGGCCGTGCGGGATCGCCGGCGCGTCGGTCCCCACCGCGATGCGCACCCCGGCCGCGTAGGCGGCCCGCACCGACTCGCGGGCGCGCGGGAACATCTCGGCCGCCTTGGCCTGCAGCTCGGGCGCCGCCTGGGAGACGTCCATGGCGTCGGCCAGGAACGTGGTCGGCACGAGGAACGTCCCGCGCTCGACCATCAGCGCGATGGCCTCGTCGTCGATCAGGAAGCCGTGCTCGATGCAGTCGATGCCCGCCTCGACGGCGGCCCGCACCGCGTCCGCGCCGTGCGTGTGCGCCGCGACCCGCAGGCCGCGGCGGTGCGCCTCGTCCACGATCGCGCGAAGCTCCTCGTCGGAGTAGTGCTGCGCGCCCGGCAGCCCGGTGTGCGACATGACCCCGCCCGAGGCGCAGACCTTGATGAGCCGGGCGCCGTGCTTGATCTGGTACCGGACCGCCCGGCGCACCTGGTCGACCCCGTCGGCGATCCCCTCCTCCACGGTCATCGGCAGCACGCCCGGTGCGAAGGCCGCGAACATCGTCGGGTCGAGATGCCCGCCCGTCGGGGTGATCGCGTGTCCCGCCGGCACCACCCGGGGGCCGTCGATCCAGCCGGCGTCGATCGCCTTGGCCAGCGCGACGTCCAGCAGGTAGCCTCCCGTCTTCACGAACAGCCCCAGGTTGCGGACGGTCGTGAAGCCGGCTCGCAGCGTACGGCGGGCGTTGCCGACCGCGCGCAGCATCCGCAGCGGCGGGTCGTCCTGGACGGGGGAGTACGCTGCGGTCTCGCCCCGCCCGCCCATCAGCAGGTTGACCTCCATGTCCATCAGGCCGGGCAGCAGGATCAGCTCGCCGAGATCGAGCACCTCCTCATCCCGCCCTCCCCCCCTTGGCCGGCCGCCGACCCCGGCTATGCGCTCTCCCTCGATCCGCAGGATCCCCGGCCGGACGATCTCCCCCGCGTCGAGGTCGAGCAGCCCGGCGGCCTGGAGCGTGAGCACGGGTCCCCTTCCGAATGCGAGAATGCTATTCTCCAAATTGTAACGGCAGGTTTTCACATGTGCGCCGCGGCGTCAACGCCCACTGCTTGCGCGACCGCCCGCCACCGGGCCGACGGCCGCCCGGGTGGCGACCCCGCCAGGCTGGCTAGGCTCGCGGAACGTGCTTCCCGGCTCGCTGGCGGTCATCGCTCGCTGCGCTATCCGGCCATGCCCGGCGGGCCTACGTTATGAATACTTGATTCTCTCTGAGAGAGAAGCTAGTTTTCTCAGCAGGGGGAGGGGCGCCGCTGCCCGCATCCGACCGAAAGGGGCCGCTCGATGGAGCGTGACGATCTGATCCTGATCAGCGTGGACGATCACATCATTGAGCCGCCGGATATGTTCGTGAACCACCTTCCGGCGCGGTATGCGGGCGACGCGCCACGGCTGGTGCACCGCGATGACGGCACGGACGTGTGGCAGTTCCGCGACACCGTGATCCCCAACGCGGCGCTGAACGCGGTGGCGGGGCGGCCGAAACAGGAGTACGGGCTGGAGCCCCAGGGGCTGGATGAGATCCGGCCGGGCTGCTATGACGTGCACGAGCGGGTCAAGGACATGAACGCGGGCGGGATCCTGGCGTCGATGAACTTCCCGTCGTTCCCGGGATTCGCGGCGCGGCTGTTCGCCACCGACGACGGCGATTTCTCGCGGGCGCTGGTGCAGGCCTACAACGACTGGCACATCGATGAATGGTGCGCGGCGTATCCGGGGCGGTTCATCCCCATGGCGCTGCCGGCGATCTGGGACCCGCAGGCCTGCGCCGACGAGGTGCGGCGGGTGGCCGCCAAGGGCTGCCGCTCGCTGACGTTCTCGGAGAACCCCGCGGTCATGGGGTATCCGAGCTTCCACAGCGAGCACTGGGATCCGCTGTGGCGGGCGCTGTGCGATACCGGGACCGTGCTGAACGTGCACATCGGCTCCTCGGGGCGGCTGGCGGTCCCGGCCGTTGACGCCCCGCCGGACGTGATGATCACGCTGCAGCCGATGAACATCGTCTCGGCCGCTGCGGACCTGCTGTGGTCACGGGTGATCAAGCAGTACCCCGAGATCAAGATCGCGCTGTCGGAGGGCGGGACGGGGTGGATCCCGTACTTCCTGGAGCGGGTGGACCGGACGTACGAGATGCACTCGACCTGGACCATGCAGGATTTCGGCGGGAAGCTGCCCAGCGAGGTGTTCCGTGAGCACTTCCTGACCTGCTTCATCAGCGACCCGATGGGCGTGCGGCTGCGCCATGACATCGGCATCGACAACATCTGCTGGGAGTGCGACTATCCGCACAGCGACTCCATGTGGCCCGGCGCGCCGGAGCAGTTGTGGCGGGTGCTGCAGGACTGCCAGGTGCCTGACGAGGACATAGCCAAGATGACCCACGAGAACGCCATGCGCTGGTACTCGTTCGACCCGTTCCGGCACGTCCCCCGCGACCAGGCGACCGTCGGTGCCCTGCGCCGGGAGGCCGAGGGCCATGACGTCTCGATCCGGTCCCGCAGCCACCGGATCATCACCCCCGAGGAGAAGCTCGCCGGCTACCGCACCCGGGCCCAGGCGGCCGTCGCGGCGGCGGCACGCTCATGAGCGACCTGGTCCTGACCGAGCGGGCCGGCCACGTGCTGGTCGCGACCATGAACCGGCCGGATGCGCGCAACGCGCTCAATCCCGAGCTGATCAACGAGCTGTCGGCGGTGCTGCGCGGCGCCGACGCCGACCCGGAGATCCGGGCGATCGTCCTAACCGGCGCGGGGCCGGCCTTCTGCGCCGGGCTCGACCTGAAGGCGTTCACACGCGGCGGCAAGTTCGACGGCCTGGTCTGGTTCAACCGCGACGGCGTTGCCACCCCCATCGTCGCTGCGGTGAACGGCCCGGCGGTGGCCGGCGGCTTCGAGCTGCTGCTGGCCTGCGACCTGATCGTCGCCGCCGCCGACGCGAGGCTCGGCATCGCCGAGGTCAAGCGCGGGCTGTTCGCCGCGGGCGGCGGCACCACGCTGGCGGACCGGATCCCGCTGGCCGTCGCGCTGGAGATGGGCCTCACCGGCGAGCCGGTCACCGCCGCGCGTGCCCTGGAGATCGGGCTGGTGAATCGCGTCGTCCCGGCGGCCCGGGTGCTGGACGAGGCGCTCGCCCTGGCCCGGCAGATCGCGGCCAACGCACCGCTGGCGGTTACCGTTACGAAGAAACTGATTCGGGAGCGCCGGTGGGGCGAGCCGGCCGAGGTCGAGGCGGTGTTCCGCAGCGCCGACGCGACGGAGGGCGCGCGGGCGTTCGCCGAGCGCAGGCCGCCGGCGTGGACCGGGAAGTGAGCGCGGTTGGACTTTGAGCTCAGTGCCGAGCAGCGGCTGTTCCGGCAGACGCTGCGGGACTTCGCCGAGAAGGAGATCATGCCGGTCGCGCCCGAATGGGAGCGGACCGGCCGGTACCCGGCGGAGATCGTCGCGCGGCTGCGGGAACTGGGGCTGTTCGGCCTCAACGTGCCCGAGGAATACGGCGGGCTCGCCGCCGACCGGGTCTCCTACGCGCTGGCCTTCGAGGAGATCGCCCGTGCCTGGCTGGGCGCGGCCGGGCTGATCGGCCCGCACTCGGTTGCCTGCTGGCTGGTCGCGCGCCACGGCACGCCCGCGCAGCGGGAGCGGTACCTGCCCGCGATGGCGAGCGGGGAGCTGCGGTCGGGAATCGCGCTGACCGAGCCGGGCGCGGGAACCGACCTGCAGGGGATCGCCACCATGGCCGTCCGGGACGGGGACGGGGGGGCGGGCGGGGACTACCTCGTGTCGGGGACGAAGACCTGGATCACGAACGCCCGGGTCGCCGGCCTGCTGCCGGTCCTGGTCAAGACGGGGCGGGCGGAGCGGGCGCACCACGCGATGTCGGTGCTGCTCGTGGAGACCGCCGCGCCCGGCTTCACCGTGACCCGTGATCTGCCCAAGCTGGGCTACAAGGGGCCGGAGACCTGCGAGCTCGTGCTCGACAAGGTGCGCGTGCCGGCCGAGAACCTGCTGGGCGGCGAGGAGGGCCGCGGCCTGCAGCAGGTGCTGGGCGGGCTGGAAATCGGCCGGATCAACATCGCGGCCCGCGCGGTCGGCGTCGCGCAGGCCGCCTACGACGCGGCGCTCGGCTACGCGCGCGCCCGCGAGGCGTTCGGCCGGCCGATCGCCGATTTCCAGGCCATCCAGCTGAAGCTCGCCGACATGGCCACCGAGATCCAGGCCGCCCGGCTGCTGACCTACTGGGCGGCGGCCAGGTCACAGGCGACCGGGGGCCGCGTGGACCTGGAGGCGGGCATGGCGAAGATGTACGCCTCCGAGGTCGCGCTCAAGTGCGCGCTGGAATCGATGCGCATCCACGGCGGCTACGGTTACTCGGCCGAGTTCGTGGTCGAGCGGCTGTACCGCGACGCCCCGCTGATGGCCATCGGGGAGGGGACCAACGACATTCAGCGCCTGGTCATCGCCAGGTCGCTGGTGTCGGGCGCGGGCCGGCTGGGCTGGTAGGGGTAGCGAACCGCGCGAACGTGATGTTACCCGCACGTTTCCCCTTGTCACGGCCAGGTAACTAACCTAGTGTGCGTTCAGTAGGTTGGTTACCTGGAGCCCGGAGGGAGCGGGGTGCCTGATCAGAGGCCCTATGCCACGCTCCTGGCCAAGGGCGAGGACCGGAGGCAGCGGATCCTGGACGTCGCGGAGCGGCTGCTATCGCGGAACGGGGCGCGCGGCACCACGCTCGCCCAGATCGCCCAGGAGGCCGGGGTCAGCCAGGCGGGCCTGCTGCACCATTTCGAGTCCAAGGAGCAGCTGCTCAACGCGGTGCTTGACGCGCGCGATGCGGACGACGAGGCCAATGCCGACCTGTCGGGCGACCTCATCGAGCAGCTCGGGAGGGTCACCGAGCGGTTCGAGCGGGCGCCCGAGCTCATCGGCACGCTCGGCGTTCTCCGGATGGAGAACCTCGATCCCGAAGCGCCGCTGCACGGGCGCTTCCTGCGCAGGTACCGGTCCGGGATCGACTGGGTGGCCGAGGGCATCCGCAGGGGCCAGCATGCCGGCCGTTACCGGACCGACATAAACCCGGTCCTGAAGGCCGCGGAGATCGTCGCCTTTCTCAACGGAATAGAGACATCATGGCTGCTCGATCCTTCGATTCCGCTAGACGAAGTGTTCCGCGAGTACACGAGCTCGCTCGCCCGGGTGCTCAGCCTCCCATCAAGCACTCCCTGAGGCCCCGGCTCGCGGCGCTCGCGCCCAGCACGGTCGAGGTGGTTCAGTCCGCGGGAGGCTGGCTGTTCGACCAGGTAATGGCCGGCTGGGATGTCACGGTCATCACCGCTGACCACAGCGATTCCCGGCCGCTCGAGATCCTCGGGGTCCGCGGCCGCGACCTGGAGAGCACGCTGGCACTGCCGGTGCTCGGCCCCTGCCTGCAGGCCATCGCGGTCCGGGAGGACCTGTACGAGTCCGACGCGCGGGTTCGCCGGATGGTGCACCGGGCCTTCGACGAGGGCCAGGCCGAGGTCAGGTTCTGGGGCGACTTCCGGCTGGAGGAGCGGGGCGACAGGGCACAGCCGCTGTCGCACCGGCTGAGCCGCGCCGCCCGGGCCTTCAAGGCGCACGCCCTCGCCGCTGCCGCCGTGCCCGCCGCCTCGGCCGAGGACGTCGAGATGTTCCGGCGGGGTGACGTCGGGCGCCCGAGCCTCGTTCCCGCGCCGTAAGACCACGCCGCGGTGGCGCGGGACTGAGCGCACCCGGTTGCCCGGTCGTGGCGGCCTGGCTGCGCTCGGTCACCGAGAATGGTAGGCATGGTGCGACGCTGGCCTGCGCTGCTCGCAGCCGCGCTGGCGGCCGTGTCGCTGGGACTGGCCGGGTGCGGCGGCGGCGCTGGCGCTTCGGGCGTTCCGGGTCCGCCGTCGGCCTACCTCGGCACGGTCCTGGACAAGCCGGTGCCGGCCTCGGTCGCGGATCTGCCGCTCGCGACGGACTCGGGCCAGGTGACGAGCCTGGCCGCGCTGCACGGCCAGGTGGTCGTGCTGGCGGACTTCCTCACCCTCTGCCAGGAGACGTGCCCGCTGACGACGGGCAACCTGCTGATGATGGACCGCGCGGTCACCGCGGCCGGGCTGGCCCGCCGGGTCCGCTTCGTTGAGCTCACCGTCGACCCGGGCCGGGACACCCCGTCCCGGCTCCGCGCGTACCGCACGCTGGTCGGGGCCCCGCCGAACTGGTCCCTGCTCACCGGCAGCCCGGCCGTGATCGAGCGGATCTGGCGGTACTTCGGCGTCTGGTATCAGCAGGTCGCCGAAGACAAGCCGCCGGGGGCGGACTGGCTGACCGGCAAGCCGCTGACCTACGACGTGTCCCACCAGGACGCCCTGTTCTACCTGGACGCCAGGGGGGAGGAGCGGTTCGGGGTCGTGGGCTCACCCAATGCCACCGGCGCTCCCATACCGCCCGCCCTGCGCCGCTTCCTCAGCACCCAGGGCCGCCGCAATCTCAGCCACCCGGACCCCAGTACCTGGACCGCGGCCGAGGCGCTCAGCCCGGTCGCGTGGCTGACCGGGCGGCCGATCCGACCGGCAGGCGGAGGGTGAGCGAGCCGGCGCGCGCGAAGTACAGGGTGATCGCCAGGCTCCCGCCTGGCCGCAGGGGCCCGACGGGCCGCACGGTCAGCGTCGCGCCCGCGGGCGGCGACGCGCCGCCAGAGCGCCCGGGCACCAGCAGCGGCCCGTAGTGCAGCCAGCGGTCCACCACGGCCTGCGAGGGCTGGCCGATGTCGCAGCTGGCCAGGTCCGGGATCTCACCGACGCTGACCCGCCCGTGATAGACGGCCACCGGCGCGCCGCCCGCGGCGATCGCGGCGTCGAGCTGATCCGAGGGCTGGGCGCTGGTAGTGACCTGCAGGCCGGCGGTCAGCGTGCCCGACGGCCCAGGGCGCAGCGCGGTGGCGCTGACCGTGAGGCTGCCCAGGCGGGCGGTGACATCGTCGGCCCTGGCCGCGTCGGCCCCGGCCGCCGGAGCCGACCCCGCGAGCAGGGCCAGCAGGGCCAGCTCGGCCAGGCACCATCCCGCGCGGCTCACCGGGTGATCCCGGTGTGGCCCAGGGAGTAGCGGCCCGGCTGGGGCCACACGCACAGCCCGTGCGGCGAGACGCCGACCGGGATCCTGGCCAGCAGGCGGCCGGTTGTCGTGGAGATCGCGTACACGACCGAGTCATATCGGCCGGACAGCCACAGCACCTTCCCGTCCGGCGAGAGCCCGCCCATGTCCGGGCTGCCGCCGCCCGGGATCCGCCAGGTGCTGACGATCTTCCTGGTCGCGAAGTCGATCACGGAGACCGAGCCGTTGCCGCGGTTGGTCACGTACAGGTAGCGGGCGTCGCGGCTCGGGTACAGGCCGTGCGCGTCCGGGCCGGTGGGGATGAACCCGGTCGGCCGGAACGTCGCGGCGTCGATCAGCCAGACGCCCGCGTGGTTCTTGTCGGCGACGTAGAACGTGTGCCCCGTGGGGTCCAGCTTGATGTCCTGTGGCGCCGAGCCCGGCAGGCTCAGGTAGCCGGCGATCTTCAGTGTGTGCAGGTCGACCCGGACCAGGCGGCCGGAGAACTCGCAGGTGGCGATCAGGTAGGCCCCGCTGGCCGCGAAATCGATGTGGTCGACGCCCGCGCAGTCCACCGCGACCCGGTGCTCGAGCGCGAAGCTGTGCGGGTCGCGGAAATCCAGGTGCTGGCGGGCCTCCGCGACCACGACCGCGTAGCGGCCGTCCGGGGTGAAGTACATGTTGTACGGATCGTCCACCGGGATGTTCGGGCCCGCCCGCCGGCCGGTGCGAGGATTGATCGGGGTCAGGCTGCTGGCCTTGTCGTTGGTCGCGTACAGCATCTGCATGTCGTAGCCGGGCACGACGTGCTGCGGGTTCAGCCCGCTCTGGTAGCTGCCGATCACCCGGTGGGTAGCCGGGTTGATGACGGTCACGGTGGATCCGCCGCTGTTCGGCACGTAGATCCGGTACGGCATCCCGCGTACCGCCGGGCTGAGCATGTTCGGCCCGGCCGCGGCGTAGATGTTCGCCGGGTCGGTCACCGGCGGCACTCCCGGCAGCGGCACCGACAGGTCCGCCACGGGGCTCGCGACCGGCCAGGTGGCCGCCGGATGCGACGCCGGCGG
>Ga0070698_100001546_pt1 | contig 25524 bp, 19 predicted proteins | sample KBSK1502metaG_FD_65477 | JGI IMG/M metagenome (GOLD analysis project Ga0070698, IMG submission 65477) | Corn, switchgrass and miscanthus rhizosphere microbial communities from Kellogg Biological Station, Michigan, USA - KBS K1-50-2 metaG | ecosystem: Host-associated > Plants > Roots >... | reverse complement strand
CTAACCACCGAGCCTCTTTTGAAAACCAAACGCGATTGCTCACGCTGGCCTTCGACAAAACCATTGTGAGGCAATCGCCTAATGAAAGGCAAGGACACACAATGGAAGAACAACAAGAGAGAGAACAGCGCGGATTGGTTATTGCGGCGACAGCCAAGCTACAAAAGAGCGACGATGGTTACAGATGGTTTGTTCCTTCGCAGACGAAGGGTTGTCGGGATACCTACACTGTGAAGCCCGATCCCGCGCACCCGCATTGCACCTGTCCAGACTTCACCGCTCGACAACTCAGGTGCAAGCATATCTTTGCGACTGAGATAGTCATTCAGCGCGAATACACGGACGACGGCGAGACGCAGACTTTCACTGAGACGGTTAGCGTCAAGCAAACCTACAAGCAAGAATGGACGGCTTACAACGCGGCCCAGGTAAACGAGAAGGATCAGTTTCAATCTCTCTTGCGCGAGTTGTGCAAAGGCGTAGGCGAGCCATCGCAGACCATTGGCCGACCGCGCTTGCCGTTCGAGGATATGATCTTCGCAGTCGCGTTCAAGGTCTACTCGACCGTCTCACAGCGCCGGTTCATGTCTGACTTGCGAGACGCATACGCGAAGGGCTACATCTCGAAAGTCCCGCACTTCAATTCGATCTCGAACTATCTTGAGAATGAAGTCTTGACGCCTTATCTCAAGATGCTGATTGAGGAAAGTAGTTTGCCGCTGCAAGCGATTGAATCATCTTTCGCCGTGGACTCTTCCGGCTTTTCAACTTGCCGGTTTTTTCAGTGGGTTGACGCGAAATACACAAACCCAACTCTGATGACTAAGCGCGAGTGGGTGAAGGTTCACTTGATGTGCGGTGTTAAGACGAACGTCGTGACCGCCGTTGAAATCACGGATCGCTTCGCCAACGATAGTCCGCAATTCAAGGGACTAGTCGAGACCACCGGGCGCAACTTCACGATGGCCGAAGTCTCAGCCGACAAAGCCTACCTGTCGAGCGACAACCTGCAAACGGTAGTTGACCATGCCGCCATGCCTTACATTCCATTCAAGAGCAACAGTGTCGCGGCCAGCAAGACCAACACCAAGAATGCGCTTTGGCAAAGGATGTTTCATTTCTATTCTTACAATCAGACCCGCTTCATGCAGTGCTACCACAAGCGGTCGAACGTCGAAACGACGTTCCATATGATCAAGTCGAAGTTTGGTGACTCGCTGCGCAGCAAGACGCGAACGGCGCAAGTGAATGAGGCACTGTGCAAGGTTCTCTGTCATAACTTGTGCTGCCTGATCCAGAGCATGTACGAGTTGGAAATCAAGCCGGAGTTTTGGGCTGAGGCCGCGTGAGGGCCACGTTTTCACAGTGCTTGCAGAGGATACGATCCTTTGGCTTCTTATGAACTAGCCTTAACTCGCCAACGACGAATAGACCGCAGAGGGTGCGGTGATCTTTGACAAGATGATAGATCGTTCTGTGCTGGACAACGGCGTACATGATTTTAGAGGCGGGGAAGTCAGCGAGCTACCTACCCAGCGATGCTCGCAAGGCTTCCCCGCTGGCGCAGCGACCGAAGTCCTCACCCCAACGGTCGCCACTAATGGGAGCATGGTTTCAGCAATCACATTTGCTTACTTGCACTGTGCTCCCATATCCTATGGGAACCTGACCGATCATGATGTTGACTAAAGCGCGAGGTAGAACTGGTTAGTGGCTGTCGCCCGGACGAATCGGGCGATCCGGGCATCCTCTAACACGGCGCGCAGTCTATATCGAAACAGAGATAGCCGCAAGTTTATTCCGACCTATTCAGGAGGGAACTCCTGAATGGGCAAGCCGCCACGAGAGAAACCGAAACGTCTAGCTCGCAAGTTGCTGGCTATTCGGAATCGGTTAGAGGTGAGTCAGACGGAAATGGCGAGACTGCTTGAGTTGAAACAGACCTATACGGTCATTTCCAGCTATGAACGCGGAACGGGAGAACCGAGTCTCATCATCTTGCTGCGATACGCCAGACTTGCCGGAGTCTCAATGGACGTGCTGGTTGACGATAAGCTGGATTTGCCGAAATGAGAAATTCTTGGCTTGTAAAAGGCAGAAGCCCCGCTCGATTGAACGGGGCTTTGCTTATGAAACGAGTTTGGAACTGAGCTAACGGCTCGATTCTACTGTCTCAATGAGAAGGCAGCCGCATTGAAGGCAAGTGTGAGTCACCGCAAAGTCAAACGGGTGCTCAAAATCCTTCGTTGCGGGAGTCGTTCGCGTCTTGGAGATAATGTTATTGATAATGCCAACTTCAATTTTCCAAGTACCTACTGTTCGACACTCTGGACATTCTTTCGTCCGAGCTGATTCTTCTGCCTGTTTCTTAATTGCATTTTTGATTGAGCTATCTACGATCATTTTCTTATACCTTCCAAGTAACAGATTTCGCCAGCCATCGGGTCGGCGATTGCCTCTCTTATACGTCCGGTTACGAGCAATGTCGAATTTTCCACTTTTTGTGCAGCCAACTTCTTTTTTGTGCAACTCGGCCTTTCTGTGCAAAGCCAAGGGTCTGGATACCAAGTTCCCACTGGATACCTGAGTATCAGATATGCACTCCTGCCGGAGAAGTTGATCTGCGTCACATCTAGATCGCGTTAATGCTTAAACTTTCTTAAGGTTTTCGCTGGAAGCGCGTCGCGACGGCCGCATTAGCCAAACCTTTTCTCAGTTCTTGCATACTGAGTACCCATTAGCCTCTCTTCGTTCGTGATCCTGAGTCGATCATCGATTCATTGGGCTAAGTCTAATTATTTGTCGACTTACTTCTTCATTCAGTATCGAACCAGCCAGTGGCACAGGCCTTGTAGTGAGAGGACAACGAACGCAGAACAATTTGATAAGAGGAAGTCCCCAAGGAGCAATAAAATGATTAGCCTAGTATCAGCAAGCACCGCAACCCCCCAGAACCGGTTCAGCACCACCGAGTTGATTGCATCGATGATGCACAAACTCTCGCCCGAGCTCATCAACACGATTTGCACGCTCGGCGTTGAGAACCGTTACTCGGCGATGGACAATTACGCGGACTTTTTGACCGGCGCCCCGATTAATCCGACCAGCTCGACCACCGACCTGGGCGTGAATGCCACTCGCAAGTGCATCGAAGAGTGGGGCGGCGACCCGTCGCAGATTGGTTTGCTGGTTGCAGCCACGAACACCCCCGACCAGATGCTTCCGTGCCTGGCTTCCGAAGTTATGGGCCGCACGCACGGTCTGCTCTCGCGCTCGCTGCGCACTGTTAGCATGCAGTCACAGGGTTGCTCAGTAATGCTTAAGAGTGTCGAAGTCGCCCAATGGTATCTGGCGGCGAACCCCGGCAAATTGGCCGTCGTGCTGATGTCTGAAGCGCACACGCCTTATGTTGCTCCGCTGCTCAACGATGAATACTACGGCTTCCGCGAAATCGCTCGCATGCGCAAGAACGGCATCATCAGTGATAAAGAGTTTGAGGAACAGCGCACTGACACCACCTTGGCCATCCAGTCGATGCTGTTCGGCGATGGCGCCGTGGCCCTGTTGCTCGGCACCGATCAGCCTGGCAAGCCGGCGTTCGGACCAATCTCGCACCTGACCAACGACAACCCGGATGACGTAAACCTGCTGTCCATGGTCAGCAACAGCACGCACCCCGCGCTGAGTGGCAAGCCGCAGTACTTCATGCGTCCAGCCGTTCCTACACGCGGAGCGCATTATGCAGTCACGACCGTGAACGACGTGCTCCAGGATCCAATGTCGCCGGTTTCCGACCTGAGCCAGGTTGACGATTGTCTGATTCATACCGGCAGCAAGAAAATTCTCGACGGCGTCTGCTCGCAGCTTCACCTGGACTCGGATTCGACCAAGGTTGAGAAGTCTTACGACGTGCTGGAAAATTTTGGCAACCTGTCGAGCGCTTCGACCGGGTTCATGCTGGCGGGAAAGAAAGAATGGGCCGGCCCGGCAATGGTTGTCGGCTTTGGCGTCGGCTTCACCGCCAGTGCAGGCCTGATGAGCGTGAACTAATTACAGAACCGGCAGCGTTAGCGACCGGGTCAAAACTCACACGATTTAGTTAAGAAAGGACTAGCCATGACGAACTCAACGACAGCAACAACGCACGGAACGCTTGGAATCAATACGCGCCCTTCGACCAGACGTTCAGACGAAGCCCCGATGGTGATCACCCGCTTGTCCGGTTGGATCGATGTCGGCGAAGCCAAGTCATCAGCTCCGTCATGGATCGTCCCGACGCGCGCGAACGCGCAGACCCGTTAAGCACAAGGGCAGAAGCCTGCCGGTCCCCGCGCAGGCAACGGCCTCGGGAACTCCTGAGCTGAGAAGCAATCGAAACAATCGCGTGGGAGAGCGGCATGGATTTCGATCTCGGAGAGATCATCGCAACTCGAAATTTCCGCTTTGTTGATGAAGGTGATAACGAGAGGGCCGTTAGTGTTTTAGTCGGGAAGCCCCAACCGGCAAACGACTCACCGGAATATCAGTGTCCGTTCCAGGTAATCGGGATTGGCAACCAGACAACTCAGATAGCGCGCGGTCACGATTCCATTCAGGCTTTGCAGTCCGCCCTCATACTCATCTCAGCAAACTTAAACTATCTGAATAATGAACTAGGCCGGAAATTGATTTGGGCGGGCGGGCGCGCAGGCGAGCTTGGTTTTCCCTAGTCACCGGATCGCGGACCCTCCGCCTGAGCGCGAAGCGCGAACTTCCTTTGAAATCTTATGAGTTAGGCTAAGAGTGCTAACGCCCGCTGGCGGACCGGATGCCCGCGTTCGGTCGCAGCCCATCACGCGCGCACAAGCGATCCATTGCAGACCCGCGCAATAGTTCCGGTCACCTGATCAAAGTCGAATGGCTTACCGATTATGCCGGCGACCAGATCCAGTTCGCCTGAGGGAGGCTGGGCGGTGGCACCATAGCCGGTTACTAAAACGACCGGCAGCCCAGGCCGCTGTTTGCGAATAGCCCGGGCAGTCTCCCAGCCGTCCATCTCGGGCATGGCCAGATCAGTAAACACCAAATCAAAGTCACCGCTGGAAACTTTCTGGAGCGCCTCGCGGCCACCTTCAACCGTGACCACTCGGTGGTCGAGGTCTGCCAACATCTCAGCCAGCGTCTCTCGAACAAACTGCTCATCGTCCACCACCAGCACTGAGAGTGAAGCCATATGCGTGTCGGCTGTCTTCTCTTCGGGTATCGTCTCCGCGGCTTCTGCGTACGGGAGGTCGATGTAGAAGGTCGTGCCTCTTCCCAGTTTCGACTCGACTGAAATCAAACCCTGATGACGTTCGATGATGCCGTAGCTGACTGCCAACCCAAGCCCGGTTCCGTGTACGCCCTTGGTGGTATAGAAAGGTTCGAACACGCGCTCGCGCACGTCTTCTTTCATGCCTGTTCCCGTGTCGGCAAAGCGCAGCCGCAGCCGGTTGCCGTTACGGTTACAGCAAATCGCGAGACTGCCGCCCTGGGGCATCGCGTCCACCGCGTTGACGATCAAATTCACAAATACTTCACGCAACTCAGACGCGTTGCCGAGAGTAAACAAACCTTCTTCGGCATTCAGAACTACGTCGACGTTCGAGCCTTCGGCGCGCGCTTCGTTCTGCCAGCGTGTGCGCGTGATTTCGATCGCATCGCGCAAGAGACCGCTGACCTCGAGCAATTCCAGCTCAGCCGCCACCGATTTGCGCGCGAATGTTTGAATACGTCGCACAGTTGCCGCGGCATCCTCGGCCGCAGTTACGATAATTCCCAGGCTACGAATTAGTTCTTCATCCTCGACGCGGCGAAGAATCAGTTGCGCGCGGCCCAGAATGGCTGCCAGCGAATTATTGAAATCATGCGCCACGCCTGAAGCCAGTTGGCCCAAAGCACGCAGCTTGTCAGCGCGCGCCGCCCGGTCTCTCTCCTGTTTCTGTTCAGTGATATCGTGGGCGATGCCGAGCACCCCGGTCGTTTCTCCATCGACGACGATAGGCGCGCTATTAACTGAAGCAAAACGAACGCTGCCGTCCCTGGCGATGTAACGCGATTCAAAACTTTGCGCGTCGCCCCGCAGCGCCGCCGCAAATCGTTCCCGGCGCATCTCCTGATCGTCTTCATGCGTCCGTTCGAGAAAATGGTGGCCGATAATGGCGTCCGAGTCATAGCCGGTCATATCCAGCATCGCCTGGTTACACCACTTGTAGTTGCCTTCCTTGTCCAGCGCATAGATCGCTTCACGGGCGCTCTCCATGATGTTCTTCAGGAGCGATTGGCGTTCGCGCGCTACGGCTTCGACGTTGCGCAACTCTGAAAGATCGCGCGCCGTACAAACTGCTCCCACTGTCTGGCCGCGCTCATCAAGAACCGGCTCGACCGTCACCAGCACCGGGCGATCCAGATGCTGAGGCACGATTTCGAGATTGATGCTTTGAGATTGGCGCAGTGCCTGCTCGACAATACAAGCGGCGCCGTCACTTGTCGTACGCAGGATGTCGCAACACTGAAGGCCCAGCAGCGATTCGGGATGACTCCTGTCCATCGCCGCCCCGGCGCGGTTTGCGCGCACCAGCTTTCCAACTTTATCGAAAATGAAGATGCCGTCGGACATGGCGTCAAAAGTTGATTCCCACTCTTTCTTGGCTCGGGCGACCATCTCAAAAAGTTCAGCCTGGGCAATACCGGTCGCTAATTGCGCGGCAACTGATTCGACCAGCGCCACTTCATCCTCCGTCCAACGACGAATCGATTCAGTCTGATGAATCGAAATCACACCGCGGAATTCGCCGTTAACAGTGAGCGGATAAACGATTTGCGATCGCACTCCAGTGCTGGCAGCACGAAGCCTGATGCAGTTAGCTAACTCAGGTGGGCCTGCCGCGTACTGCTGATTATCACGAATCACCAGAGGGTTTGCCGATACCAGAAAATGATTCCGAAGCAACTCGTCGTAGCTCGCGTCAAAGTCTTTGACAGTCTCACAGCCCGGAGCCACGTATTCCCCTTTGGCGAACGATTGATCGCCGGTGGGATCGTAGAGGCGAACTTCGACTCGTGAAGCGGAAAGCGCCTGCCCCAGCTCTCGGGTCGCAGTATCAAGCACCGACGTCAGACTTAGCGAAGCACGAATGGCGACACTCAGTTTGTTGACCAGCGCTTCGCGCATCGAGGTGGCTGCCGCCTTTTGGTAAAGGCGCGCCTGCCTGATGGCGATGCCGGTCTGATCGGCCGCGGCCTTCGCTACTTCAATATCGGCTTCGCTCCAATGACGGATTTCCCGGGTGGTGGACAGCGCAAAGGCGCCCAGCAATTCGTTACCCACCGAAACTCCAACGTACATGATGGATTTGACGTCGAAGCGCAAAAAGCCCTTATTCAACTCGCGGATTCTTTCGTCTTTGGCCACATCGTCGAAAGAGAGCACGCCATGCTTCTCCATCGCAGCATTGAGCCTCTGTACTTGCGGCAAATCAAAATCGCTGCCCGCCGGCGTCACATCCGAGACATGGTATTCCGCCGCGTTAGTGACCCGCCCCGCTTCTTCATCCTTCATGAAGAGCGAACAACGATCGACTTCAAGGTGGGCACCCAGCTCACGCACCGCAGTTTGAAAGACTTCTGAAACATCCAGCGTGCGGCGCACCGCTTGTGAAATGCGGTTGGTCAGAGCGGCGCGCTCTGCCTGCTGGCTCAAGGCCTCTTCGGCAAGTTTTCGCTCAGTGATGTCACGGTCGGCGCCGCGATAGCCGATGTGCATTCCCTGAGGATCGAAGATCGGCAGGCCATTCGACTCGAGATAACGGAACCCTTCGTGCTTGTGCTTCCATCTCAGCACGAGGCCGGTCCAGCCGCGCTTCTTTTCGATAGATTGCGTGAGTAGGTTCTCCAGCTCTTCCCGGTCATTGGGGTGAACAAATTCAAGCACGTTTCTGCCCAGGATTTCCTCAGTCTTGTAGCCCAGGATGTGTTGAATAGCCGGATTCGAATAGGTGTGATTACCTTCGAGATCGATCGCCCAGATCCATTCGTTGGTAGTCTCGACGATCGAGCGGAATTTTTCTTCGCTGTCTTTGAGGGCTTCCTCGGCAGATTTGCGCGCACTGATATCACGCGCGATTCCCTGAACGCCAAATGGCTTTCCGCCCTGGTAAATGAGGCGGCTGCTCAGCTCGAGCGGAATTCGTTTCCCGGACTTGGTAATGATCTCAAGTTCATATACGGTCGAGATATCGCTATCGAGTTTTCGCGCGAGCATCTCGCGCGCCATTCCAATCTGCTCAGGCACGACCACCTGCGTCAGGTTCATGGTGAGCGCTTCCGCACCCGTGTATCCAGTCACTTGCTCGCCCGTTTGATTCAATGAAGTGAAGTTCCCGGCCAAATCGATGGTGTAAATAATGTCGTTGGCATTCTGGAACAACTCGCGATAGCGCTCTTCGCTCTCGCGCATGGCGAGCTCAGCCTGCTTCTGTTCGGTGATGTCATTGGCCATCACCATGTAGGCAGCTCGATCTGCAAAATCCAGTTTCTGCCAGTTCACTTCTACATCGATTATCGAACCGTCCTTCTTTCGATGTTTCCAACTGCCGGCTTGATCGTGTCTCTCCGGATGGTCGGCGATATATGCCAGCAAGTCAGGAATTTCTTCGGTGGGCCGAATGTCCAGCACTCTCATGCTGAGAAATTCTTCGCGCGAATATCCGTAATGAAGGACTGCGGCCTCGTTAACGGCGAGAAACTCCAGGGTGTCTTCGGCACAGACGTACATCGGGCAGGGATTGGACTCAAACAGGATCCGGTATTCTTCGTTTTGCTTCTGTAAAGCCGCCTGCGCGCGTTGACGTTCAGTTACATCGCGCACGACCGCGGTGAATACGCGCTTGCCGCCGGCGAAAACCTGGCCGAAAGATATTTCCAACGGCACCTCATGACCGTCACGGTGACGGCCGGGAACGCTGACCGCCTTGCACTCGATTTGACGTTGAGCGTCATCGGAAGGATCCGCCCCTCCAACGTGAACGAGGTGCGACGAATACTCCGGAATCAGGCGGTTGAGCGAGGAGCCCAACAATTCAGTTACCGGATAACCAAAGATTTTTTCGGCTGCGGGATTGGCGAACAGGATCTTTGCGGTTTCGTCGATCGTCATGATCGCGTCTGAGGCAGTCTCAGCAACCACCCGATAGCGGCCCTCGCTTTCGCGCAGCGCCTTCTCTGTGGTCTGCTGGTCCGTAACATCACGCACGACGCCGCGAACTCCCAGGGATGCTCCCAGCGAATCTCGTTCGAGACTGACCAGCCCTTCAAGGTAACGCAACTCGCCCAGTGCGTTTTTCAGATGACTGGTAAAACGAATCGGTTCGAAGGTTTTGATCTTCTGCATTTCAGCAATGTCGGTGGCGGCAGCTTCCTCGCCAATCAACACACTGAGAGGCTGGCCAATCAATTCGAACGCCGGCCGCCCAAAAAATCGTGTACCGGCTTCGTTGATGCTGGTGATTCGCCCCTGCATGTCGCGCGTGTAAATTATGTCGACGGCCTGCTCGACAATCTCCCGGTAGCGCCGCTCCACACGGTAACGCTCAACCAGACGCGCTACCTTGACCAGCAGTTCCTCATGACGAAAGGGAATCTCGACATAGTCGTCGGCGCCCGCGGCAAACCCTTCCAGGACCGCTGCCTCTTCTTTACGAATCGCGCTGACCAGCAAGACGGGTGTCGAGGAGGTGCGCCGATCCCGCTTCAGCCTGCGACACAACTCGATCCCGTCGATCTCCGGCATCACTACATCGCAGATGATGATGTCCGTTCGAAGAGTGGAGGTGATTTCCAAAGCCTGCCGAGCGCTGGACGCAGTAAAGACTTTATAGTGCTCCGGCTCGAGCAGATCCTTTAACAGATCGAGGGCCACCTGATCATCATTGACGATCAGCACGGTAGGTGGATTTTCCAGATGTCTGTTCATCAGGAGGAAGGTGCGAAATTGAATTAGAAGATTCTGAGGGACCGCTGTCCAGAGCGCTTTCCAGGGACAGCAGCACAGGGACGGACGTCAGGCCTGGACGGAGTTCGCCGCAGACCTAACGCAGTATAGCAGAGGCCAACGTCGTTTGTCACCAACAGGAAACTGTTAGAAATTCAGGGCTTTTTAGGGGTTTGGGGAGTTGTGCCGCTGGGCGTTTTGGCAAAATACCCCGGACGATAGGTCAGCCTAAGGTTCTCTCTGCGGAACTCCGGGTTCACAATTTCGATCGTCACGCGACGATAGGTACCATCACGAGTCTTATTGGAAGGAGAGTAGGCGATCAGATATTGCTCGCGCAGTTCTCGTTCGATTTGAGCAAATGCGTCCCGCAGCTCTCGTTCGTTTCGCGGGAAGTAGGCTCGCCCGCCGGTGCTATCAGTCACCTTTTTCAACGCGCCCTCGTTGATCCCGAACTCATAACGATCGCCGATTCCAATCGCATAAATCAGCGCATCTGCTTTCAGAGCGCGACTGATTGCATCTTGCATGTGCACCTGGCTAATCGTGTCCTGGCCGTCAGTCAGCAGAATGATTGCCCGCCGTTGATGCTCGGCTGAGTCGGTCAGTAATTCATTCGAGGTGGCCCAGATTGCATCCCAGATCGCCGTCGAGCCGGCGAGCGTTTGCTGCGTTCCGGAAATTGGCGGCGTGCCTCCGACGACGACGCCTCCCCCGATGTAGCCCGAAGGCGGAACAAACTCGACCTGATCGATCGCCCGGCGCAAACGTGCAACGTTACCCGTCAGTCCCTGTTCGAGCGTTACTTCACCCGTGAATGAAACGATGGCCGCTTCGTCCTTTGCCGGACGCATGATCGATTCGAGAAACGATCTGGCAGCGGCCTTCTCTTCCGGCAGAGTGCGTTCTTCGGATCCGCTGCAATCGATCAGGATGGCGAGCGACAAAGGCAACTCAACACTCTGCTGGAAAGTAAAGATCTCCTGCGGCGTGCCGTCTTCGAGTATGCGCACGTCCTCGCGTTTGAGATTGCTGATGAAACGTTTTTGTTTGTCGGCCGCCGTGAAGAAGACATTTGTCAGGCTCGTATCGACGCGCACCACTTCATCCGAAGACAGCGTCAGGTCTTCATCCTTTTTTGGTGGAGTAGGCGTGGCCTGGGGAGCATCTTCGGTTCGCCGCGGGCGGCCGGAAGTTTGCGAGTTCTGCGCCCAGGACGCGCAGGTAAACACGACTGAACTCGCGGCCGCAATCAGCAGCACGCTTAAAAGACCCAGTTTCCTTACGGATAAAACTCTTACTTCACTCATTTTGCCGTCACACTATCAGACACCGCTTTGTACCCGCGCTTGGCTCGCAGTTTGAGATTGTCATGACCCGTCAACTTCACCTCAACGCGACGATAGCTGCCGTCATAGCGATCGTTCGTTGGTTTATAGGTGATCAGGTATTGTGACCTCAGCTCTCTGGCAATCTTGGTAAACGAGCGTTCCAGCGCCAGCATATCACCGGTGAAGAACGCGGCCCCGCCCGTTTCTTCACACAGCCGCTCCAGCCCCTTGTCGCCACGGTCCTTGACGGTACCGGCTTCGACTCCGGGGACGGCGCCCGACAAACCGGCCTTGGTTGAAATCGCGAAGATAGTTGTTTCGGTGCGTTGGGCGATATCGATCGCATCGTTGATATCGGCGCGGCTGTAGGTATCGTCGCCATCAGTAATAATCACCAGCGAACGCCGTCCCTGGGCCGAGCGCATCTTCTCGTCGCAGAATTGCCAGATAGCGTCGTACAGCGCGGTCTGTTTGCCGGTTGCCTTCACCGCAAACACGGCGCGGTCCAGCAACTCCAGGCGATCAGTAAAGTCCTGCCGCAAGGTTACCTGATCATCGAAGGTGGCAAACAGCACTCGATCCTTTCGCGGGCGCACAACCGTTTGAATGAAGTTCATCGCTGACTCCTGCTCGAACTTCAATTTGCCGGCGGTCGAAGGCGACGTATCCATCAACACGCCGACATACAGCGGCAGATTATTATTCTCTTCGCTGGTGAATGAATCGATTTGCTGCGGCACCTTGTCTTCCAAAATCAGAAAGTCGTTCTGGGTAAGCCCGGTTACTAACTGGCCTTTTTTGTCCGTGACCGTTATGGGCAGCCGGACGCGTCGCACATTGATGACCTCGGGCCTGTCCTGTCCCTGCTCAATCACGCCGGGCTGGGTTGGTTTTTGTGGCGTAGGCTTCTTGGGCTGCTGGGCGAAATCCACTGCCGGGACCGCAAGCAGCAGAGACAGAGACAGCAAATGGACGAAAAACTTTTTCATGGTTGTTGGATCCGAAACTGAGGCAGTGCTCGCGAACCGCCGTTTCGATGCGCTCGCGACTTGAGTCAGTTGCCCTTTCGCAGAATATTGGCGATTCAGTATACCAACCCGGACTGCGGCTCTGCATCCCGGTGGGGCCACGCGCACAGGCATTAAGCCTCTACAGTTTGTCGATTTTGGCGGCCAGCACGAAATCGCTTTCGGTCAGGCCGTCTATCTTGTGCGTCCAGATCGTGATGTCGGCTTTGCCCCAGCCAAAACAGATATCGGGATGATGTCCCTGGGACTCGGCTAATTCGCCAATCTTATTGACGAACCCAAGGCTTTCGCGAAAGTCTTTGAAGCGATAAGTCTTTTGTAGATGATGCTGCTTGACGACTTGCCATCCGTCGAGTTGGGCCAGAAGTTTTTCGATGTCATCACCCTGCAAAGGGGGCACACCTCCACGACAAGGCACGCATTGAAGTTCCGCTAAGTCTGCCATCGTTCCTCCTTCGGAATCTTTCTGTCAGTTCAACGATCAAACTACTCCAGCTTATCGATTGACAGGTCGAATGACAAAACAGGGTTTTCGTTCAGAGTTCAACCTCCAGGTTGCTGATACGACACGCAAGCTAAAGCTTGAACTCTGAACTAAGTCCCCGCTACTGACATCTGTAACGTCGTCTGCGATAATGCCCCTTACCGAATCTTTCCAAGACAGGCATTGAGGTCCGCCCGTTTTCCGATCATGAGTGAAGCTTTGGATAAAGTGCGGGGCGTGCGCGAGCTGCCACTGTTTCCCTTACCCGTCGTGCTCTTTCCGGGCATGCCGATGCCGCTGCACATTTTCGAGCCGCGTTACCGCAAGATGATGGCCGACATTCGCGCCGGCGACAACCTCTTCGGTCTTTCTTATTTCGATTCGAGTTCATCAGACAAAGACGTGCCACCGGCTGGTCATATCGGCTGTGTCGCCGAAGTCACTGAAACGCAGGCTTTGCCCGATGGTCGATCGAATATTCTCGCAGTCGGCGTCGTGCGTTATCAGGTCGAGGACTACGTTGAACGCGGCGATTCTTACCTCGTCGTCCGGGCCAACTATTTCGAGGATGACGAAGAGGACGCGACGCCGCTGGTGGCCAACTCTCGCGAAGTTGCGGCGATCTTCATGCGGGTGGCAAACGCGATTAGAGTCATCAACGATGAGCGCGGCAATCTGCCGGACATCACCGACACCGATCCCCAAAAGCTTTCGTTTCTGGTTGGCGCCGCGATGGAGATCGAAGTCGAGACGAAGCAGGAACTTCTGGAACTGCGGTCCACGTCCGAGCGGCTCAACCGGCTGCGAGACCTGCTGGCGCGAGTAGTCAGAGGTTATGAAGAGCGCGCCCGGCTACATTCGGTCGCCAAAGGCAACGGACACGGCGGCAAGAAGATTGAGGTTGAGTAGGTGGGAACATGAGATCAGTACCACCTGCGTGAGCGGGTGGGCTCATTAATCAACCCTCGGACTTGAATGTTTGATCCACCCGCTCACGCAGGTGGTACTGACCTCATTACGTGCAGCGACAATTCCAGACTGAAGTCTGTGCTACCAACATCGCCGGAAATGGATTCAACCATCCGAGTCAACGTCCTATTCTTTGGCGCCGCGCGCGATGCGACCGGCACCGACACGGCTCAATTAACTCTCAATCCGCCTCATGATTCGCACAATGCTCTCGAGCAAGTCCTGAACACTTATCCAGCCTTGCGGCGTTTTGGAAAGTCCCTGTTGTTTGCCGTCAATCAGGAATACGCACATCCCGATCGAGAGATTTCAGACGGTGACGAGCTGGCAATCTTTCCGCCCGTCAGCGGCGGCTCCGAAAAAATGGCTCAGACTTCAGTCTGTGATTCCTTTCACGATTTCTTCGAACTCACCACCGATCCGATCGACGTCGGCGCGGTCGCTCGTCGCGTCACGCTGCCGGAATGCGGCGCGACCGTAACGCTGGACGGTTACGCGCGCGAATGGACGCGCGGCCGACGCACACTTCATTTGGTTTACGAGGCTTACGCGCCCATGGCCTTGAGTGAGCTGCGACACCTGGGCGCATTAGTCCATGAGAAGTTCGACATCGCGCACATCGGCATCGTCCATCGCACCGGACGCGTCGACATCGGCGAGACCAGCGTCGTGATCGCCGTCAGCGCGCCTCACCGCCGCGCCGCCTTCGAAGCCTGCGAATGGGCCATCCGCGAATTAAAACGCACGGTGCCGATTTGGAAAAAGGAGTTTTTCGAGGATGGCGAGATTTGGGTTGATGGTGAAGGGGGGCCGAGCCGCTGACGCGGAAGGTCTTTCTGCCTCGCTCCGCTAGGAGCGAGATATTTATAGCGCCGATTGTACGGTGAATAACCGAGCTCCTTTTAGGAGCGAAATAACGGCGACCAAATAACCATACATTTCGCTCCTAAAGGAGCTTTCGGATTTGGGGTTCGCTTCAGAGCCATAAACATCCGGGCCCTCCGGGGCTTTAACTCGACGGCACCTCCTCACTCTCATCCTCACTAGCCGCCTCAACCAACGACGCACTTGTCACCATGTCGTCGGCCTCGACTTTAATCAGACGCACGCCCTGGGCGCTGCGGCCGGTCTTGCGAATCGCGTCGGCTTCCAGGCGAATCAGTTTGGCCTGCTGAGTAATGATCATGATTTCCGAGTCGGCATCGACCGGGAAGACGGCGACTACCTTGCCGGTTTTTTCGGTCGTCTTCATGTTGATGACGCCTTTGCCGCCACGCGATTGCAGGCGGTAAGTCGAAATCGGCGTCTGCTTGCCATAGCCTCGTTCAGAAACGGAAAGCATTTTTTCTGAATCGTCAGCCGAAACGGCGCAGAGCGAAACGACGAAATCGTCCTTGCGCAAATCGATCCCGCGCGTGCCGCGAGTCGCCCGACCCATGGGCCGCGCGTTCTTTTCGTCAAAGCGAATCGCAAAGCCATTATGGGTCGCGATAAAAATTCGCTTGCTGCCATCAGTGGTCACCACGTCGAGCAGTTCGTCGCCCTCGTCAATATTGATGGCGATGATTCCGTTCGAGCGAATGTTCTGAAAATCAGAGAGCGCGGTCTTCTTGATCACGCCCTTCTTGGTGACCATCAGCACGTAACGGCCTTCCGAAAATTCGCGCACCGGCACCACGCCGGCGAGTTTTCGCTCCGAAGAGATTTGGATCAAGTTCACGATCGCTTTACCGCGTGACGCGGCGGCCGCATCCGGAACTTCGTGCACCTTCATCTTGTAGACCAAACCGTCATCGGTAAAAACCATCAGGTAGGCATGCGTCGAAGCGATAAACAAATGTTCGACATAGTCCTCATTCTTGGCCATCGCGCCGAAGCGTCCTTTGCCGCCGCGGCCCTGACGCGAATAGGTCGTCACCGGGGTCCGTTTGATGTAACCACTCTTGGTGATAGTGATGGCAACTTCTTCGTCGGCGATCAAGTCTTCGATTGAATAGTCGGTGCCGGCTTCCGTGATTTCGGTCCGGCGCGCATCGCCAAACTCTTTCTTAACGTCTTCCAGTTCGTTGATGATCACGCGGCGCAGGGATTTTTCGTTGGCCAGAATCTCTTCCAACTCCGCAATGTGCTTAATGATCCCTTCGTACTCGTCGACGATCTTTTGCCGCTCGAGCGCGGACAGGCGCCGCAGTTGCAGATCCAGAATCGCCTGCGCCTGAATCTCGGAAAACGCCAACTGGGCCATCGCTTTTTTCAGCTTGGGCAGATATTTATTCAGCGCATCGCCTGCCGGAATGCCTTTCCAGGTTTTTACCTCGCTGGTCGTTTTCAATTCGCCGGTAAGCCATTGGCGCGCTTCGTCGACCGAACGCGAGTTACGAATCAACGTCACGATATGATCCAGCGCATCGATCGCTTTGGTGAGACCTTCGAGAATATGCGCGCGGGCTCTTGCTTTGCGCAGCTCGTATTCTGTGCGCCGGCGCACGACTTCGCGGCGAAAGTCGACAAAGGCTTCCAGAATCTGCTTCAGATTCAGCACGCGCGGCTGGCCGTTGACGATGGCCAGGTTGATCACGCCGAAACTGGATTGCATCGGTGTAAGTTTGAAGAGCTTGTTCAGGACCACCTGCGGAACTGCGTCGCGTTTCAGCTCGACAACTATGCGCATGCCCTGCCGATCGGACTCGTCGCGGACTTCCGAGATGCCTTCGAGTTTCTTTTCATTGGCCAGCTCGGCAATGCGCTCGATCAAGCGGGCCTTGTTAACTTGAAAAGGAATTTCAGTGATGATTACCGCATCGCGCTCCTGCGTCCCGCGGCCGATGCGATCGATTGCAGCCCGGGCGCGCATCTGGAGAATGCCGCGTCCGGTGAGATATGAGTTGCGAATTTCTTCGCGGCCACAGATAAAGCCGCGCGTGGGAAAATCCGGGCCCTTGACGATCTTGAGCAAGTCTTCGATGTCGACTTCCGGATCGTGCAGGACGGCAATTGTCGCGTCAACGATCTCGGTTAAGTTGTGCGGGGCGATTTTCGTCGCCATGCCCACGGCGATACCGTCCGACCCGTTAATTAAGAGACTGGGAATGCGAGCGGGCAGGACTGTCGGCTCGCTCAGACTTTCGTCATAGTTCGGTTGAAAGTTGACGGTTTCTTTCTCAATATCGGCGAGCAGCTCGTTTGCCAGCTTCGACATGCGCACTTCGGTGTAGCGCATCGCCGCGGGCGCGTCGCCGTCAACTGAACCAAAATTGCCCTGCCCATCGACCAACGGATAGCGCATGGAAAAGTCCTGCGCCAGGCGCACGATCGTGTCATAGACGGCGGTGTCACCATGCGGGTGATATTTACCGATGACATCGCCGACCACGCGCGCGCTCTTTTTGTATGGCTTGTTGTAAGTATTGCCGAGCTCGTTCATGGCCCACAGCACGCGACGATGCACGGGCTTCAAGCCATCGCGAACATCGGGCAGCGCGCGGCCGATGATTACCGACATCGCATAGTCGAGATAGGACCGCCGCATCTCGTCTTCAATACTTATATGTTGTCGTTCAGCAGTTTCCATTAATCAGACCTTTCCGTTACAATCCGCGCTGCCTGCGATGCAGATCCCACTCTGTCGCCGAGTTTATCCGGCACGAATTTTCGAACGCTTTGGTGGCTTTTTCGAGGTTCGGGCAAGAAATAATCATGCAGTTAAATTACACGTTTAGTTTACCGCGAAACACGCTGCTTAGCCAAGTCCGAAAAGCGCGTAAAGGCTAATAAAATCAGGGTGTTTGACGTGGCGGCTGAACCTGATTGAAGACCTGAATGCAAGGGTTTCGAGGGCCGATTGGTTTCTTGACAAAAGACAGCGAAAAACGGGAAGGAAAATCGCGGCGGCTGCGCGAGCGGTTCGAATTGGCGCTGCCCGTGCGCGTCCATTGCCGTGAGAGTCTGGACCTCGAATGGAATGAGGTGTCGCGCCTGGTGGATGTCACTCCCTTTGGCGCGCGTCTAAGACTAAAGCGGCCGACCGAAACAGGCCGCTTGCTGCTGCTGACTTTGCCGATGCCTCGACCGCTGCGTTGCTTCGATCACGTGGAAGATCAGTATCGCGTCTGGTCGCTGGTGCGAAACCTGAAACTGCTGGATCCGGAACGCGAAAAAGGAGCGCTGGTAGAGATTGGAGTGGCGTTTGTCGGCAAGCATCCGCCGCGCAGTTTTGCTGCCCATCCATCGCGGCGCTACGAGATAGCGCACTCCAGTACTGAGCTTGGACTGTGGGCGGTGCAGGAAGAATCGAGCGCATCGATCTCGGAAATCCCGGCCACCGACAAGCGGAAGGAAACTCGCCACACTATTCCAGTTGAAGTACTGATCGAAGTTTTTGATCACGATGGAAGTTTGTCGCAGAGCGAAAGTACGGTGACGGAAAATATTAGCCGGCAGGGTGCAGCCGTCTTCACCACCCTCGATTTGACGGCGGGCCGGTTCGTGAAATTCAGCAGTCCGCAATATCAGGCCGCGATGCTGGCGGTCGTAAGAGATCGTCACACCGCTGCGGATGGCATTGTGCGACTGCACCTGGAATTCATAGGCAGCGAATGGACTTTGTGAAAGTCGAAGTTTGGAGTACCGACTTCAGTCGGCGCATGTCAGAAGCTCGAGCGCCAAAGCAGGCAATTCAAGCGGTAAGAGTCAACCACCGTGCGATGTCCTCCGTCACGGTCATGCTTCTGACACGATACAGCCCTTGAGACGAGCCGGATGAAACCGAAGCTTCATTTTCCCCGCACTACTTTGCTGGCTGAAATCGAGCGACGGTGTGCCTTTCCGGACTGTCACGCGCGGAATCAAATCGGTTTGACGAAACAAGAAGCAATTGAGTACCGTGGGTTTGAATGCTTCCAATGCAAACGGTGGAATGAGGATCGTGCGAGTCAGTCAGAGCTGCCTGACTCATGGACGGCGCCTGATTGATTCACGTTTAAGCTAACACCCACTTCATTCTGTCGCACAAGACCAGCTCCAGTTTTGAGCCGCACCACCAGCGTCGAACAGCCACAGCGGCGCAGTCCATCGCGTCCTTATCCCAGAATGCTCCCACAATGGGCGCTTAACGTACTTCGTCCGACGATTGGACTTCTGTCGCGGGTCTTGTGGCGAATTCACTGGCGCAGCCCAGAGCATATTCCGAACACCGGCGGTGTAATTATCGCCGGCAACCATCAGACGTACATCGATCCGTTTTGGATCGGCAGCCGCATCAAACGTCCGTGCCGGTTTCTGGCCTGGGACGCCGCCTTCAGTTGGCCGCTGGTGGGAACGATGATGGCTTTGTTTGGTTCGTGGCCGCTGAATTTGGAAGGACACGACCCGGGTCCGATTCGGCTTTCGTTACAGTGGGTTCGTGAAGGTGGCGCCGTGGTCCTTTTTCCGGAAGGCGGCCGCGGCAATCCGGACGGTTCAATGAGGAAGTTCAAAGCCGGCGCCGTGCGCATGGCCCTGGAAGCGGGCGTGCCGATTCTGCCGGTCACCATTCGCGGTGGGCACCGGGTCTGGCCCAACACCCTAACCTTCCCTCGCCTGGGACACCGGGTTGAGATTATCTATCATCCGCTTTTTGTAATTGAGCAGCGCGAGAATGAGGACGTGCGCGAATGCGCGCGCCGGGAAACAGAAAGACTGGCGGAGATAATTCGATCGGCGCTGTAATTGGCGACTGGAATCAGAAATCTCAAATTTGGAATTTCAAAATCCAGGATCTCAGATCTGAGATTTGAGATCTCAAACCTGAAATTCAAAGAATCAAATACTCAGCACTCGCATCATCTCTTCCTGAAGTAATCCATTGCTCGCCAGAATCGGCGGCGTGTAAATACTCAAGGGGGTGCCGTCGTACTTTGAAACACGGCCACCCGCCTCTTCGACCAACAACGATCCGGCGGCCACGTCCCAGGGCTTCAGACCTTCCTCCCAAAAACCATCAAACCTTCCCGCGGCCACGTAGGCGAGATCCAGAGCGGCAGCTCCATCACGGCGCACTGCCTGCGCGTTCATGATGAAGTTGGCAAAGTGCCGCGCGAACTCGCTGCGCTCGCGCACGTCGTAGGGAAAACCTGTGCACAACAACGCGCCGGCCAAAGTGTCGACTGGCGAAACCTGTATGCGCCGGCCGTTGAGAGCGGCGCCTTCGCCCCGTTCGGCCGTGAACAATTCATCGCGCATCGGATCGTAAACCACACCTAGTTCCATTCGTCCTTTGTGCTCGAGCCCGATAGATACACAAAAACAGGGATAGCCATGGGCGTAGTTCGTCGTGCCATCGAGCGGATCGATAATCCAGCGCCACTCGTCGCCGGCGTGCGCTACCGGTCCGCTGGCCCCCGACTCTTCGGCCAGGATCGCATGACGTGGATGATAGGTCTTGATGCGGTCAATGATTAGTCGCTCGGAAGCCAGGTCTGATTCAGTTACCAGATCCAGTTCGCTCTTATTGGTGACTTGCAGCGTGCGGCCGAAACGCTCGGCCAGTATTCGTCCCGCATCGCGAGCGGTTTGAATGGCGAAGTTAAGCAAACTATTCCCTTTCACTTCAGGCGAAGTTAATCGAGCCCGTTTTGTTTTCAGGATATATCAGATCAGGGCAGGCGCCGAAAAGGAGCAGCGCCCGAGCGTCCATTGACGTCGGCACCACCTGCGTGCGCGGGTGGATTAAGCGATCAACTTGCGGCTTGACGAATGAGCCCACCCGCTGACGCAGGTGGCACTGACTGCATGACGCGAGGAAAGGTCTCTACTCGAGAGCAATCTCAAAACCAAGCGGCTTGAGACTGGAGACATAACAACTGGACCTGGTTCCGGCCTTTGGTCCTTCCACGCGGCGGACGATCGCGCGCGCGGATGAGTCTAATTCGGCGCCGACCTTTTCCACCTGGACCCGATGGCCATCGGGTGTCATGCAGAATTGGCCGACAATGCTCGTTGGTGATTCATTTTCCACAGTGTTCATATTATTCACTATACGCTGAACTGAGGGATTAAGACAGTTGGGGTGAAAAGCCGAAGTGACGGTGGAGTTTGAGGTGCGTGCGATTTCAGTGAAGCCTTAAATGAGTTCTGGATACAGAACCAAGAGCGGTAGCGACCGGATCCGACACTCAACTTCAGATTTGGTTTTGCCACTGTTTGGGTGGTTGCATCCGGTCGCTAACGCTGCCGGTTCTGTACGTTCTTTTCGAGCTGCGTGCTTAATGTGAACAAGCCGTTCGCGCTCCCGGCAAAGAGGTCGCATGCTTTGAGCCAGCACCATTAGTCTGGACGCGGGTGACTACGACAGCTTAGAGTTGCAGCATTAACTCGCGTCTTTAATTTGCAAACAAGAGTTTGAACTCCGAAATGATGAACAGGAGCTAATCACATGCGCAGAAGCTTTTTTTCAAGAGCCTTGCTCGCGAACTTCGCGGCCAATCTGATTCTTCTTCTATCCTGCGTCATCGCCACGCAGGCGCAGCCGGGAGCATCTCAACCCATTTCGGCTGAACGAAGAACCGCGCGCCACTTCGAATCGATTCGCAAGTCGCCGCCGCAAGCATTGGCTTTCCTGCTCAAGATGCCGAAGGGTGGCGATCTTCATAATCATTTGTCCGGCGCGGTCTACGCTGAGTCATACATCCAGTGGGCGTCGGACAATGGTTTGTGCGTCAACACGACGACGATGGCGTTGTCACCGCCGACACCACCTGCCAAGTGCGATCCAAACTCGCAACAACCGCCGGCAAGCAAGGCGCTTACAAGTTCCAGTCTCTACGGCCAGATGATCGATGCCTGGTCGATGCGCAATTGGCAGCTTTCGGGACAAAGCGGCCACGATCATTTCTTCGACACGTTCGGCAAGTTTGGTCCGGCGACCTGGAACAGCAACGGAAAGATGATCGCCGAAGTTGTCGCGCGCGCGGCCCGCGGACACGTGCTCTACATGGAATTGATGCTGACACCGGACGGCACTCCTACTGGAGTTGCGTCCAGCCAGATCGCGGACAAAGTTGTCTGGGATGGAAACTTTCAGAGCATGCTGGACCAGCTCAAGAGCAACGGCATCGACAAAGCCGCCGCCATCGGCATCGCAAACTTACAAGCAGCCGAAGCCGAAAAGGATCAACTGCTGAAGTGCGGCACCGCCCAAGCCGACGCCGGATGTTCGGTGGCGATTCGTTACATCGCGCAGGTGTCGCGCGGCGCAGGGCTCAGCCAGGTATTTGCACAGATGGTCACGGGTTTCGCCCTCGCTAATAATCCGAATTCAAAAGTCGTGGCTTTGAACCTGGTGCAACCCGAAGACAGTGTCGCGTCAATGCAAAACTTTTCCCTCCACATGCAGATGTTGAATTTTCTGCGGCCGCTTTATCCGCAGGCGCATGTCAGCTTGCATGCCGGCGAACTGGCGCCGGGCGTCGTACCTCCTGACGGATTGAGCTTTCACATACGCGATTCAGTCAACGTCGCGCGCGCGGAGCGAATCGGCCATGGCGTTGACATCATGCATGAGAGCGATCCTTACGAGCTGCTTAAAGAGATGGCCCAGCGCAGAGTGTTGGTTGAAATCTGCCTGTCGAGCAATGATTTGATTCTGGGAGTCAGCGGGTCGCAACACCCGCTGGCGACTTACCTGCAATACGGCGTGCCGGTGGCGCTGGCCACGGACGACGAGGGAGTTTCGCGTTCAGAAATTTCGCGTGAGTTTTTGAAAGCTGCCGAGGATCAGGGGCTGGGATACACTCAACTCAAGATGATGACGCGCAACAGTCTTCAGTATGCATTCATCGCGGGCGGGAGTCTGTGGAGCGACGCTCACAACTTTCATCCGGTCGCCCAATGCGCGCAAGACATCGCCGTGATGAAACTCACCTCAAACGGCTGCCGCCAATACGTCGCGAGCAGCGAGAAGGCCAAGCTGCAATGGAAACTCGAAGAAGAGTTCAGGGCGTTTGAGCGTTGAGTGTCGACAAACTTTCCAGGAAGGTCCGACTAAGTACCGCGAAGCGGTACTCGCTTCGATCTCAATGCAAAATCATCCCACTAATTAAAGCTCGGTGAAGGTCGTCGGACCGCAACCGTCAGAACTCTATAGCGGCGAGCGCGCCTTGACGATATGCGTGGCCCCGCCGGTTTCATGAATTGTCGCGGTGACATTCTTCGGCGCCTGCTTTGACACCAGGCCCCAGAAGAAACTGCTGTCTCCTTTTCCGGGCGCTCCGCCTTCGCAAATCGGCGAAGCGAAATTGAACTTGATGCTGCTTCGCGTCTGGATGGCGGAAGCGATTCCAATCGTGCCAATGCCGCCGGCGGTCACCACGAAAACCTGATCGGGTTTGGGATCGCCGCCATAGTTCAGGGATCCCACCACCGGGCCGAAGCTAATCGTCATCCAGTCAACGCAGGCGATATTCAGCGCGCCGACCGCGTTGCGCAGGTCGAGCCGATACTCGTAGCCGAACAAACCCGCAGCCGGAGAACCCGGCAAGCCTTTGAAGGTTCTTGATTGCAGAAAGCCCGTCCCACCGGCACTCAGAGTGACGTTGTCCGACGTGTCATTGACAGTGATTGTGCACGGCGAATTAAAGACGCAGTTGATCGCCGGCGCGCTGACGTTGACGACCTTCAGCGGCACAGCCTTAACAACAAAAGGGGCGCAACAAAGCAGTAGCGCCAATGAGAGTTTCTGCAAGACGAGTTCCTCGCTGCTTTCAAAATGAAATCAAATACAAATTCGACCGCTACTTTTTATGCTTATCTGAAGGACCTGTCAAACCGCGCAAAAAACGAAAAGAGCCGGATCGCTTTTCAGCGGGCCGGCTCAGGCTCGAAACTCAATGCAGGAGAGTTAACTAACGCCGGCTTTGTTCGCCGCTGCTATTGCCGCCGCGGCTTTGCGGCGCCGCCGGACTGCACCTGCCAGGCCAACCAAACTGGTACCGAACAGAACCATCGTCGCCGGCTCGGGAACGGGACCCGCGGCGCCGCTACAACTGAATCGTTCTGGCCCGCCGTCGACGTTACTCAGACTTGCTGAGAGGCCGAGGCGAAGCGCCGGGTTGTTATCAAGCGCCGCCTGCAAACGGGCCGCCGCTACGCTGTCCAAACCAAAGACCCAATCCGAGGTTGAGCCCTGCGCTTGCTTGAATTGATCCAGGTTAACCGGTCCGTTGATTAGCGAGGCGCTGAAAACCGAGTTGCCGCTGGCGTCATAAGCGGTTAGGACAAGAGAGTCGACCGTGATGGGCATCTTGGTCCCGCCATTCGCTTCGTTTATGTTAAGCAGAACTCGCAGGTCACTGGCGCGACCTAATCCCAGGTCGCTGAACAGAACGGTGTGCTGATGAGGGCCGGCACTGATGTCACCAAAATCGAGATCGCTACTGCCAGTGAAACGTACTCCGCCAGCTTCGGTAGTGCTGTTGCCGTGATGCTGAAGGTTCAGCGCTGCTAAGGGTGGCACGAGTTTTTGAATGTCGGGGTTGACCAACACAATGCCATCTGCAAAAGCACTGCTGCTCGTCATTCCAATGAAGGCGAGCGCTGCGAACGTAAGTACGATTTTCGATAAGAGTTTCATGGTGCGACGGTTTCTCCTGATAGATTCTCGGTTTTTCTTCAGCCTAAACAGTAATGGCTGAGAAGGTTCTGTTTGCCCTTCGTGGGAAAGAAAACCCTAAAGACTCTGTTTTTTCAGAATGAAATCAGTCGCGTTTTCCAGAAAAATATTGCAGCCGCACGTTTGGAGTTCCGCGTTTCGGCGGCATTTTGGTGAGGCCCGCCGCCTAAAGTCGGAACTCCGAACTGTGATCGCGCTCCGCGCTCAATGGGGACGAGCCGTCCGCGCTCTCAGCAGAATGGAATCGCCTGATTTGAAACTGAACCAGGACCGTCAAATGGAGTGGTCTGATTTACTTGGCCCGCTCGAATGTCATCCAAACGGCTGATCGATCGAGGGACTCTGATTCGTAAAGAACTTTGGACCAGATTCAGTGATGTACAGGCAGTCCTCCAAACGAATTCCGAACTCGCCATAGATGACAATCGTGGGCTCATCGCTGAAACACATGCCCGGTTGGATTGGGGTCTTGTTGCCGCGCACGAAGTTGGTCCATTCATGTCCATCGAGTCCGATGCCGTGACCCGTGCGGTGCGGCAGTCCCGGGGTTTTGTAGTCGGGACCAAAGCCCGCATCGGTGATCACTTTGCGCGCGGCGGCGTCCACCGCTTCACAAGGCGCGCCTACTTTCGCCGCAGCAAATCCCGCATCCTGCGATTTGCGTTCGAGATTCCAGATGTCGCGCTGTCTCTGCGTCGGCTTGCCTAAAACGAACGTGCGCGTGATGTCTGATTGATATCCTTCAACACTGCAACCGCCATCCATCAATACCATGTCGCCTTCCGACAAGGTTTGGGGTGTGCTGCTGCCGTGCGGGAACGCCGTGTACTTGCCAAAGCTGCAGAAGATTCCGCCCTGCGTGCCCAGGTTGCGCAGCGCGGTGGCGCAGTTGTTGGCAAACTCTTCCTGCGGCATGCCGTCGCGCATCGTGGCCCAGGTCGCCCGATAGGAATCAGGAGGATCTCGTTCGATTTCTTTAGGAGTGCGATCTCAGCCGGCGATTTGAATATGCGGCAACCAGCGGTAATCGGAGTGGCGCTGACAAACTCAAGCCTGGG
>Ga0070698_100001545_pt1 | contig 25527 bp, 13 predicted proteins | sample KBSK1502metaG_FD_65477 | JGI IMG/M metagenome (GOLD analysis project Ga0070698, IMG submission 65477) | Corn, switchgrass and miscanthus rhizosphere microbial communities from Kellogg Biological Station, Michigan, USA - KBS K1-50-2 metaG | ecosystem: Host-associated > Plants > Roots >... | reverse complement strand
CGGGCGCTCGACCGCGCGCTGACGTCATTTGTAAGGCTCGTTTCTGTACAAGGTGCATGGATCTCGGTGAGGCGTGGCGATTCTCTCGAAGTACATGCGCAGTGGAATGCGCCTGCCTGTGCTGACCTAGTGCTTTCCATTGAGACTCATACTTTGTTGCGCCGCATGAACCGCAACCTTACGCCAATAGTGGTTCACAGAGGTGATCCGCTCTGGTCTGAAATTCCTCATAAGGGACTGAAATCAAATACACGCCTGTGGACTTGCGTGCCATTGGTTATTGGCCAGCGCTTGATTGGCACAGTTGTACTTTGGCGAACGAGCGAATTTAAAGGTGACGAATGGAATCGCCTGATCGACCTTGCCACGCAGGTGGCACCTGCCATTGAAACGATCATTACTTTTGCAGAGATGTCCGGGCATTTGCTGCGCCTTGCCATGCTCAATGATTTTGCGATCACTGTTTCCTCGGGGCGCAATCTCGATCAGATTGCGCGCCGCATGTTTGCGCTGCTGTCGCGTGCATTTGGGACGGAATTGATCATCCTGTATTTGCTCTCATCAGACAACCGTTTGTTGAATGAATATCGTACGAACGATGGAAATATGACTTCCACTGTGCGTAGCGTGGAGGAGCACAAGATCGCTCCTTTGCTGGTGAACGGTCAAAAAGTTCGGCTCGGAGATGCTCACGCTGATGTAAATTTGCCTTTGTATGAAAAGGCGTTATCCGGTTTATATGTGCCTCTGCGTTTTAGGGGAGAGATCATTGGCATTTTGTGTGTGGAGAGCCTCAGGCTCAATGCCTTCAATCTTTACGATGAAAGCCTGATGGTGGTGATCGCGAGTCATCTTGCCAGCCTGGCAGACTATACACGTCTGCGTGAAGAAGCCGAAGGACGCGCCCGCAACCTCGGACTGATCCATGAGGTGGTTCAACAGGTAGTGGGTCTCACCGATCCGCGTGAAGTGGCGGTCATTACTTCAGACCTTTTGGCTCGTTACTTCGCTTATGAACTGGCGGCGGTATTCATCGCCGATGAAAAAGGCAATCTTACAATTGGCGGATTTGGCGGCACGAGCCAAAATGTAGTCAAGCGCGCCATGAAATCATTCGAATATCCGGTGATGGGCGGCATTACGGGTCACGTATTTGGGACTGGCGAGAGCATGGTTGTCAATGACGTGTTGCAGGAAAAACGCTATCGTTCTATCAAAGGTTGGCAGGCAGGTTCTGAAATGTGTGTCGCCATCCGTGAAGGAGATGGCATCATCGGTATTATTGACGTGGAGAGTAGTTCGCGCAATGCGTTCACGCATAATGACTTTATCGCGCTTGAATCGCTGGCAGGTATTCTTGCGAGCGTTATTACTAGCGCGGATCAATATCAAAGATTGCAGGTGACTATCAGTCAGTTGCGCTCCATACAGGTGGAGTTGCGCGCCCGCATGGAGGCACAGCGCTCCGCCGAGAATCGCCTCATCCAGGCTGCCAAACTTGCAGCCGTCGGAGAAATGGCGGCAGGCATTGCTCATGAGTTGAATAACCCATTAACTTCCGTAACCGGCTTCGCTGAACTGGTTCTGGAAGATATGCCCGAAGGAAGCGAGAGCCGCAAAGACCTGGAGACTGTGATGCGTGAAGCACTGCGCGCCCGCGATGTTGTACGCCGTCTGTTGGACTTTGCGCGTCAGAGTGAGAGCACACGAGCACGCGCCTCACTCAATGAAGTCATTGAAGATGTTGTTGCGCTCAGCAGACATCTTATTCACACAAGTGGGATCGAATTGAAACTTGATCTTGAAAAGAATCTTCCATGGGCTTCGATGGATGCGAATCAAATGAAGCAGGTCCTACTAAACCTTGTTCATAATGCATTACAAGCCATGCCCGATGGGGGGGAGATGGAAATCGTTACTTCCAACGCCACCCGCCTTAACCGAGACTGGGTGATCGTCTCTGTGCAGGACACGGGAGTAGGAATCCCTCAACTGGAGCAGGCCCGAATCTTTGAACCATTTTATACGACAAAAGGAAACCAAGGCGGAACTGGTTTGGGTCTCTCAGTCACTTATGGAATTATTACTGATCACGGTGGGCAAATTGAGGTCGTAAGCCAGCCGGGAGCAGGATCAAAATTCACTGTCTGGTTACCGTTGTAAAATAACACTCCCGCCAACGAGAGTATTCATATGGAATCAATTTCAGTTCTTGTAGTAGATGATGAAGCTGGTATCGCATTATTGTGCAATCGGATTCTCAGCCGCGCGGGCTATCAGGTCACGTCGCTGACAGATCCGCGCGAAGCAATCGAATATCTTCAGCAGAAGCATGTTGATCTGCTACTGGTTGATATCCGCATGCCTGAAGTGGATGGTTTTGATGTCATATCCCGCGCTCAGTTGGTACAACCTGATATCGCCGTGTTGGTTATGACCGGTTTTGGAACCGTTGAAACTGCCATCCGCGCGTTGCGGCAGGGCGTGGATGGCCTGCTGCTAAAGCCTTTCCAAAAAAGCGATGAACTCGTTCAAGCCGCCAGGCAAGCACTGATGGATAACCAGCGTAAGCGTGATACTGCGCGGGTGCAGGCTTTGCGTCCCTTGTTCAATGTGACCGAAACGCTTTTTGCTGAAACAGATCGAAGCAAATTGTTGAACATGATTATCGCCGCCATCTCCAATCATCTGAATTGCGGAAACGTTGCCTATTTTCAGGTTGAGGATGGCGTCGTAACTGTAGTGGCACAACGCGGCAGGACTCTGCCAGTGGACAATGACACTTTCGCTTCCCAACTCGTAAGCCGCGTAGATGCAGACGGGGACCCAATTGTGATCAATGCAACAGGTCCAGGTGAGGAGGATACGCAGTCGCTTCTTTCCACGCTCGGGCTGGGTTCAGCGATCCTGATTCCTGTCGCGCGCTCCAATCTGCACAGCGTATTATTCGCGGCGCGCGACGCACAGGGCACAGGTGGCACAGAGCGTGCCTTCCGCGGCGCAGACCTCGAGATGTTCTTTGTACTAGCCCGTCAGGCAGTTGTTGCGATGGAGAACGCAGGCCTGTATGCAGATCTGCGTAATTATGTGCGCCGGGTGGAAGATTCACAAGAGGCATTACTGCGGGCAGAAAAGATGGCAGCTGCTGGAAGGCTGACCGCCTCAATTGCGCATGAGGTTAATAATCCATTGCAATCTGTGCAGAACTGTCTGCACCTTGCGGGGCGTGAAGATGTACCTGCCGAAAAACGGAAGGAATATTTTGATCTGGCAAAGAACGAACTGGATCGTTTGATGAAAACGATGCAGCGTATGCTCGATTTTTATCGGCCTGGTGCAGTGAAAATTGAAAAAGTAGACGTGCTTGAATTATTGGGTCATGTGTTAAGCCTCACCTCACAACAACTAGGTCAGCGTCATATCGAAATACAGACAGACTTGCCTAAATCGCTGCCGGCGATCTATGTAGTGAGCAGTCAGATCCAGCAAATATTCTTTAATCTGATCTTGAATTCGCTGGATGCCATGCCCGGCGGCGGTGACTTAAAGATCAGCGCGCGAGGGCTTGACGGTGGCGTCGAAATAATTTTTCAGGACAGCGGTCCGGGAATCCCCGAGGATCAGCGCAACAATATCTTCGAACCATTCTTCAGTACAAAGGAAGGTGGCACTGGCCTGGGGCTGACTGTGAGTTACAATATCGTCACTGCACATGGCGGCATACTTGATATATTAGATCGCCAGGAGCCGGGAGCCTGCTTTCGATTATTCCTTCCTATTGGAGATAAACAATGAAGTCAAACATTCTAGTTGTAGATGATGAACCGGTTGCACGTCAGTCGCTTTCAGACATTTTGCGGCTCGAAGGATATATCGTAAACTCGGTGCCCAATGGGCAGGCCGCGGTGGAATATGTCCGCACGCACCCGGTCGAATTAATGGTCGTTGATCTGCGCATGCCTGGCATGGATGGCTTGGAAGTGGTGCAAGTGGTTAATCAGGTTTCACCAGAAACCGAAGTGATTTTGTTGACAGCCTTTGGTACAACAGAGTCTGCCATTCAGGCATTGCGTTTACGCATTCACGACTATTTGCTCAAACCTATCCCGCCTGCGCAGGTGGTGAATAGTGTCAAGAAAGGTTTAACGCGGCGTGAAGCGCGCCTGAAAATGCGCGGTGGAACTGCAACTGCTGATGTGGATGAAGGTCTGGCAGAGTTTTCCTTGAAGGATGGCACGCATATTGATCTCTCCCGACGGCAAGTTCGTAAAAAAGATCAGATCATCCACCTGACTCCGGCAGAGGGACGTTTACTACGCGTGCTGATCGAAAACCCCGGTCGCGTCTATTCGCATCGTGAACTGGTTCTGCTTGTACAGGGATATGACACATCTCAACGCGAAGCTCCTGAAATTTTACGTCCGCTGGTGAGCAGGCTGCGTCACAAACTGGATGCGTTCCCCGCGCTTTCAGACCGCATTGTCAGCGTGCGTGGCACTGGGTATTTATATGAGGGAGATAAGTAAGTCCGACCATAATAGTCCATAACAGTTACTAAATTGAAATAGGACAGTACACGATGTGATAGAGTGTATGCTGTTTGCTTTAGTATAAATTAGATGGTCGAGATTGAAATTAATGCTTATAAAAGTCGTCGGGGAAATCAGGCGGCTGGAGCCAGCTCAACAGTCCATGTGGGTGAGTAGGTGGATGCGGCGCGGGCCTCTCCAATAATACCAAAAGAAGGCTGATGCCTAAACATGCCACGCCAACCCATTGAATATTGGTCAACGTTTCTTTGAGCAATAAGTGGCTGAAAAGGATGGCGACAATCAACTCACCGAGTCCCAGAAGCGCTGTCTGCATACCACCTATATGTTTAATTCCTAAAAAGAGCATTAATCGCGAGAAAAATGTAACAATGGTCAAGCCAAACACAGGCCACCAGGGAGCATTTCCCACAGGCGCACTGCGATCAAAGATGAAATAGGCCGAAATTGCAATGACACTCATTGAGATCAATGTATACAAAGTTACAGTTGGCGCTGGCACATCATAAAGAACTCTCTGATTAATGGGGATGTGAGCTGCATAGAATGCTGCTGCAATGAGCATAAAAGCCACACCTACTGGATCCATTCTGTTTGTGCCTGCCCAGGTAAGCAGAATGGCAGATACGCATGCGATGGCGATACGGAGAAGAGTGAGCCGAGAGAGAGGTTGGCGATCAAGAACGAGCCAGGTCGCTACAAAGAAGGGATAGAGAGAATAAAGCATTTGCGCAACGCTGGCATTTAACTTGCTTAGACCCACATAATAAAAGAGCGAACCAATTCCATTTATGCCGCCTGCAAGTGCACATCCAAGCAAACCAGTGCCGTAAATGTACAGATACTTCCGATTGAAGAGTGCCATGATCACGAATAATAATAATGCTGCCGCCCCGGTACGCAGCGCCACAACTGCATACGGGGAGAAGTGGTCTCCGCCCATAGCCGCCTTGCCAAAGACAGGTGCGAGTCCCAGGAAGAAGGCGGAGATGAGTGCGGCATTAATCCCTGCCAGGCGAATTTTGTGCATGGTGTTGTAATATAGCTATATTAAATCACAACGACGGGTAATGGCAATGCCCGTCGTTGTGATTTAAGTGGGAGGCATCGTCCCGCTCGCTTCTTTTGGATTTTTCAGTGAGGTGAGCGGGATCGTTCCCGATGTGAAAATCATTGTCAACGAATAAGCGAACGCACTTCTTCAAGGAATTCATCATTCAGAAAATCACCTTTCTGCATCAACGATTGGATCTGTCCTTGCAACCGTGCCTTTTCATCAACGGTAAGTTCCTTGGCTGTTGCGACGATCACTGGGATATTTGCTGTGTCTGGTTTGCTGCGTAATGCATCCAGTACCGCGAATCCATCCACTTCGGGCATCATCAGGTCGAGGATCACCAGATCGGGATGTTCTTTGTTGACGATCTCGATCGCTTCTCGTCCATCAGTTGCCTCAAAAATTTCAAAATCTCCCTGCGACTGAAGAATGCGTCGGATGAGGCGACGCGCCTCAGGGCTGTCATCCACCACCACTATGCGGGGGAAGCGGTTCGGCGTCACGTTGTTTAGTGCGGATAGCAGGCCTTCCTGCGGAGTCGCTGATTGCTCTACTCTTGGGAGCAGGTCCACATCGCGGGTCCAGTTTTCGCCGAAGAGGAATTGTTCTGCCGGCAGGGTGTGCCCTGTGCAATTAACGACAACGGTTTCAGATGATTTAATGACGCCTGCGCGTACAAGTTTGAACAAACCCGCAAATGCCGCACCCGAGGCCGGTTCTGCAGAAATACCTTCCATCTTGGCAAGAACATGCATCGCCCGAAAGGAATCTTCGTCACTGACACTTTCAAATATTCCGTGCGTCTCATTAACCTGACCGCGCAACATTGTATAGGTTCGACCAGGGTCACCCGTTGCGAGGGTTTCTATGCGGGTTTTTGGCGAAAGCACAGGCTCAGCTTTTTCCAGGCCCTTCTTCCAACTCTCAACCATGGGGGCACAGCCTTCGGCTTGGATGATAGCGAGCGCTGGGATCCGGTCAATGAGTCCCAGTTTTTTCAATTCCTGAAAGCCTTTGTAGACTCCCAGTGGACCCATCCCGCCGCTGACGGCTTGAACGTACCAATCAGGTGTACGCCATTTGGGCATATCTTCTGTGGAGTCTGACGGAGGACCCTGATGCATGGTCAACTGTTCTGCGATCTCAAAGGCGAGAGTTTTCATAGCCTCGACCGCTGTGACTGTCCGCGCGCCCATATCCTGATACAGCCCGCGTTGACGGGCAAATTCTGCAGCGACAATTTTTGCCTGATCATACGACCCTGTGATCTTTACGACCTGGCTGCCATATAAGGCAATCTCGCGCATCTTGACCCCCGGCACGAGGCTGGTGACGAAGGCCCACAACTTGATGCCTGCTCGCGCTGCATAAGCGGATAGCGCGATAGCCACGTTGCCAGTGGAGGCCGCCACCATTTCTGTGACGCCACCTTCTTTTAGTGCTGCGATGGTCACCGCTGCCTGTCGATCCTTAAAAGATGAGGTGGGCCCCTGACGCTCATCCTTGATGAACAAATTTGGCAGGCCCAGCATCATTCCAAGGTTTGCAGCTTGAATGAGGGGCGTGCCGCCTTCACCAAGCCTGAGGGTGGGGTTGGGTTTGTTAATCGGCAATAATTCAATGTAACGCCACAGATCGAAGGGACGATTTTTGAGGTCGGATGGAAAAGTTTTCGCCACCTGTGCGAGATCGTATTCGGCTGCACGCCATTGACTGTTGCATTGCGGACAGTGCATGGAACTTGGGTTGAAGGGCGCTGAGTAGCCGCAATCCATGCACCTGATTACAAATGACATAGGGGAATGTTCCCTTTTTATTATTGGATGTTCTTGCCAGAATGCACATACGATCTCCTGCAAGATATGAGGTCGCTGTAGTGCGTCAATTGTACCTGCACTTTCCGGCGATGCAAGGCAGAGATACATGCAGGCGTGACTCTAAGCATGAATTGTTGCAAGGGGAAAAACGACATCGGAACGTGCTTAATGTCCGATCCGCTTTAACGCGTCTTCAATGCTTGAGATCAGTTCCACTTCATTGAGCGAGCCTTTGGTGATGAGGCGCTGTCCGAAGTCGTTTAATAGTTTTTGCTGTTCATTGGTGAGGCCTCCACCGCTTACCACCAGCACTGGTATGTCGCGCAGCACGGGATGATCGCGCAGATTCTCCAGAATGGTGAAGCCATCCATATCTGGCATGAAGATGTCCAGAATGATGGCGTGCGGTGCTTTTTCATTAATTGCTTCCCAGCCCCTACGTCCGCCTTGAGCGAGAACTGGTTTATAGCGACTTTGTTCACTAAGTATTTTTCCCATCAGGCGCAGGTCATTGGGATCGTCGTCAATTACCAGTACTTCATGAATTTCGCCGTTCTTGTTTAAGCGATCCAGTGCGTGGACAAGATCCTCTTCGAGGATGGGCTTGACGAGGTAGTCTGCCGCGCCAAGGCTGAAGCCCTTGTCAGTTTTTTCGGTGATGGAGCAGATGATGACAGGATAATCTCGCGTTGCGGGATCCGATTTGAGCGTGTTGAGAACCGCCCATCCATCCAGGCTGGGCATCATGATATCAAGTGTCACCGCAAAGGGTTTGATCTCCAGGATGCGTTCCTTCGCTTTGGAAGGGTCGGTAAGTGGTATAACGTGATAGCCTTGGGGGGTCAGGTAACGTTCGTACAGGCTGATGACCTGTGGGTCATCATCAATGGCTAGGATGATCTTCGTGCCTGCAGGAATTTCCTCTTCGGGCTGATGATAAAGAGGCAAAGTGAACCAGAAGGTTGAACCATTTCCGTTTTCGCTGTGAACGCCGATGAGACCGTTGTGTAATTGCACCAGGTTCGCGCAAATGGAGAGTCCCAAGCCCGAGCCGCCACTCTTGCGGGTTGCTGAGCCGTCCACTTGTGAGAAGGCTTTGAACAATTTCTCCTGATCCTCCGCAGAGATGCCGGGGCCAGTATCAATCACATTGATCAGGGCTTCCAGTTTGCCTGTTGGACCTCTTTGCACACGGGTTTCAACGGTGATCGAGCCTTCATCTGTGAACTTGGACGCATTGGAGATCAGGTTCAGCAGCACCTGGCGGACGCGCATCGTGTCACCGCGCACAGCTGGCATATCTGCTGGAATTCGTTGCAGCAGGTGGATCGGTTTTTCTTTGATGAGACCCTTGGCAGTGGACATTACGCTGGTGGTCATTTCGGCAAGGTGGACTTCTTCAAAGTTGAGTTCCATCTTACCGGCTTCGATGCGCGCCAGATCAAGCACGTCGTTGATCAATCCCAGCAGGTGCTGACCGGAGTTATAGATGGCGGTAAGGTCTTGTTGTTGCATCTCGCTGACAGGTCCGTCTATACCTTTGAGGATCACGCGTGAGAAACCGATGATCGAGTTTAATGGTGTTCGCAGTTCATGACTCATGTTCGCCAGGAACTGACTCTTCAGCTGGTCAACTTCACGCAGATCCTGAATGAGTTGTTGCGAGAGTTCATAGGAACGGGCATTATCGATGGCGACCGCCACCTGGTCTGCTAGCGATTGCAATACTGTAATATCATCGTTTGTGAATGCGTTGGTTTGTGTGGATTGAATGTCGATCACACCGACGATGCGCGTCCCGATGCGCAGCGGAATCGCAACTTCGGAGAGCGTGTCGAGCAGTAGAGGGTTAGGATGAAAAAGCGGTTGATGTTGTACATCATTGACAAGCATGGACTCACCGCTTTCAGCCACTTTACCAACAATTGAATTAAAACCTTTTACAACCGAATATCGCTGTGCCTTCATCTTCTCACCGGCTTCTCCTGTGGCTTCACGGAGAATGACGTTGAATCCGGTTTCTTCAGTGATGTAAATCGCAGCGAAGTAAAAGCTGAATCGTTCACTAATCAGGCTAACAGTCCGGGTGAAGATCGAGTTCAAGTCCAATGTGGATGTGACGATACGTCCAATTTCTGAAGACACTGCCAGATACTGGTTCTGGCGTCGGATTGCTTCCTCTGCTTCTTTCTGCACGGTCACATCGTCGTAGATGCCCAAAATACCATCCACCTGGCCTCTGGTATTCAATAACGGCACCTTGCTTGTCCGAACCCATGTAATTCTTCCATCATCGGCAGTATGTGGTTCCTCAAAATTCAACTTGGGTTGTTGGCTTTCCATGACAGCCCTGTCGTCGGTTTGATAGAGTTTCGCTTGTTCAGCCCAGGTCATATCAAAGTCGTTTTTGCCAACAAGTTCCTCTGGCGACTTCAAACCCGCGTCAAGTGCAAATGCCTGGTTGCTCCCGACAAAGTTGAGTTCGTTGTCCTTCCAGAAAACGCGCGATGGAATGGTATCAAGCACCTGGCGCAACATTTGCCGGGAAGCCGCGAGGGCTTCTTGTGATAGTTTACGGTCTGTGATATCGCGCGCCACCCAGAACACCTGGTCTTCCGTCAATTTGGAAACGCTGGCATCGAACCAGAAGCGTTGTCCATTTAGTGTGAGAGGATATTCGATATTCACGTTCTCCTCGCCTGCCAGCACTTTATTTATGGTCGCCATGAATGGTTCGTGCAAATCTTTTGGAAGAACTTCATGTATCAATTTGCCGACCATTTCCTGCGGCGGGCGGAAAAGCAGTGAGGGATTGGTGGGTGCAATGCGCGCATAACGTCCGTCCTTGTCATAGACAATTACCACGTCCTGCATGGACGAGAATAGGGCCCGTAGATCCGTTTCAGACTTGGCAAGTGCATCCTGATTACGGGCGCGGTCCAGCGCCGCGATTGTGATCTGACCGAAGAGGCGCAGGGTGAAAATATCCTCCTCCGGCCAGCTTCGTTGACGACGCACCGAATCCAAACCCACAAAACCTACCAATTGATTTTGCAAAGCGATTGGCGCGCACATGATCGATTGAATATGTTCACGCAGGTATTCTTCCTTATCCCTGGCGGCCTCCTCCGGCATGTCAATCACACTTTCCACTACGAAAGGCTCGATACGATTGAGGGATTTCATCATATAAGGCAGGGTATCACGTGGAATGTTGTGAAAGTCGTCTATATAAGATTCTATCCCCGCCTGCCTCCATTCATGCGTGTTATCCATGGTGAGGCCATCTTTATTGAATAGGAAAATGTATGCCCGATCAATGCCGAAAAATTTTCCCAGTTTCTCCAGATTTTCAGAGATCACCTGGTCGATCATCTCTGGCTTATCAATATTCAGGAATCTTGCAGCAATATCATTGACAAGGTTCTCGGCTTCAACCCGGTAGCGTGCCTTCTCAAGTGCCTCCTGTGTTTCCTTGAACAGGCGCGCATTTTCAATGGCAATTGCGGTTTGCAGCGCCAGGCTGGTAAGGAATTCCAATTCTGTTTGTGTAAATTCACGCCCTTCACCGTTTCGCCACACAGCCAGCAGCCCTGTCACACGGTTTCCTGATAGAACTGGAACGCCCATCAGATGTTCGAATAGGTCCACCCTTTCTGTTCCGTTTATCGTAATGACATCGGGCATCTGGTCCACGTTGTTCATGATCGTGCCTACGTGCTGCAGGACTACTTTTCCGAGGACTCCCTCGCCGCGATTGACGTAATCCTGTTTGATCGCCACCGCATCCAACCCGACCGTGGCAGCCGCCCGCCATTTAGCGCCTTGCTCCACTGGCAGATACGCCGCAGTGGACGTGGCCTGCAAGAGGTCAAATGCGTATGAGGCGATCCGCTCCAGAACGACTTCAAGATCCAGCGTGGCCGAGATCTCCCGTCCAACTTCAGCGAGCGCGGTCATTTCCCTGGCACGACGTTGAGTTTCCTGGAACAGGCGCGCGTTTTCGAGCGCAAGCGAAAGTTGATCAGCCACCTGCTTTACAAGTAACTGTTCATCCTGATTCCATTTACGATGTTCAGTATCGTCCATCACTTGCAGTGTTGCCCAGGTGTTTTGTCCCGCCTGGAATGCCAGCGTCATTACTGAATTTGTTTGATCAATTTGGGCAAGCGACTCCACCGATTGCCGCGCCATTTTGGCTGGCTGAATTTCAACAGAGTGCAAGGCATTTTCTGTAGGCACGCGTTTACGGGGGCCAGGCGTTGTTTCAGCTGGCATGTGTTCGGGTTTTACGTCTTCAAATAAATTCTTAAGACGCTTGTCTAATGGCTTCTTCTTTGGCATACTCGATCAGCTCCTGAGCAAGGACGCGATATTGTTGCGAGCCCCGGCTTGTAGGCTTGTATTGCGTAATGGGCACGCCCGCGATCGGACTTTCGCGCAGTTTGGTGTCAATTTCAATGACAGTAGTGAAAACGCCCTGCCCAAATGTGGCTTGTAATTGTTCGAAGATATTGCGATGAGTACGGTTTCTGCGATCTAATAAAGTAACAAGGATGCGGTATGCCAGATTTGAATTGCTTTCCTGGCGGATACGGCGGATGGAACCCATCATGTTCCTTAATGCGTATGCAGAAAAATATTCTGCCTGAGTTGGAATGATCAACAGGTCCGCAGCGGATAGTGCATTCAGCGTGATGGCACCCAAAGCTGGAGGGCAGTCGAGGACGATATAGTCATAAGGAAGCGAACCCGCCTCTAGGGCGTTATGAAGCGTTAGAAGATAATTACTGCGCATCGGCAAAAATTGTTCCACGCTTTCTATGCGCGTATTGGAGGGAACAATATCCAGGTTCAGGACTTCGGTTTTGCAGATGGCATTCCGTATTGGTACGTTGTCGATGAGTACATTTGCAGAGGTCATCTCGGTCTCTCCATTTTCAAGCCCAAGCGCCAGACTCAAGTTTGCCTGCGGGTCGAGATCGATCAGAAGCACGCGATGATTTAATTCGGCCAGCGCGGCGCCCAACGATAATGTGGAAGTCGTTTTTGCGACCCCACCCTTTTCATTTGACATAGCAATCGTAAACGGCATACTTCCTCGCTCTCAATTCTTTGCAGATTATTCCGGATCTTTAATGCTTTGCGGGATCACTTCAACGCGGCTGGCACCCAGCGCCTTACGCAGTTCATCCATCGCCGTTTGGATCATTAATTGCGGGTCAGTCCCACTTCTGATCTTGCCCGTGATATCAGATACGAGTCTTTCGCGTTCCGCGCGGCGGGTGGTTTCTTCAAAAAGGCGTGCGTTTTCAGCAGCGAGTGCAACGCGTTCAGCCACGGCTTTGATGATATCGATCTGATCTGGACTTAACACCTTCGCAGATGGAGATTGAACGACCAGCTTGCCTATCAATTCACCGCGCAGCTCGATCGGGACCACGATCTGGCCAGTTTCCGTTTGTTTGCCGTTTCCTGTTCCCGCGCTTGGTTCCGTTAATTCCACCAACCTTTCCAGGGGTGACGCACCCGTGAGATTATAGCGGTATCCCAGCAGGTTCTGTTCCGTATGCAGGCGTCCCCAAGCTTCGCGGGTGAACTGGCGGCTGACGGCTTCTGACTTCGTCAACGCACCGCGCGTCTCATCGAAGAGACGTGCATTTTCGATGGCAAGGCTAACCTGGCTGGCAAGCAAATTTAGCATTTGAATATCGTCTTCAGTAAATGCCGCGGTCTCCATACTTTGCACATCCAACGCGCCAATAATGCGTTCACCGTTTTTTAGGGGAAGGGCCATTTCAGAATGTGTATCTGGCAGTTCAGGATTATTGAAAAATACCGCATCCCTGCCAACGTCCATTGCAATGCGAGGCTTCCCCATCAGCGTTACATTACCGACAATGCCCTGTTCACCGACGCGTAACCGATGTTTACGATCAAGCATCTTCCTGCCGCCTTCGCTGTTCGTAGCGGTTAACACTGCAAATTCATTGACCTCATCGATCAGGAATATGCCCACATGATAAAAGCCAAAGCTTTCGCTGATCACTGTTGCAATATGAGGTAGAAGTTCATGAATGTCGCGTATGGATGTAATTGATTGAGTCACTTTTGCCAGTGCTTCAAATTGATTTGACCTGCGTTGGATGTGAACATTCGCTATTTCCAACTCTCGTGACCGGCCCGCCAATTCTTCCGTTCGTTGTGTGACGCGGTCTTCCAACTCAACTTGAAGGGCGAGCAATTTTTGGTTGCTTGTGCTCAGACTCTGTGAAGCGGATTGCGATTCGGCGATGGCCCTGCGAAGACTGGTAGAACCAAGGGCGAGAGCCGTGGTTCCCAAAACCAGATTGATGGCAACTGTCACATAGGCGTTCATCTGATCTGTTGCATGTGGGATTTGAGGCTCCAGCCAGCCAAATGAGCGCCCCACCGCGATCAGGAAATACGAGGATAAGAAGACAACAAGCAACACCACCAACGAGCGTGGCCCCAACAGCAAGGCAGCCAAAGAAATGGCAATAAAGGAACTCATTACCGTTGCGCTCAATAATTCGGCTTCCAGAAAGCTGAGTATGAGCAATAAGGTTGTAATAAATGCGATCAGCCCTACGCTGGCAGCTTGAACATAACCGCGTTTCATTAGGATGTAAAAAATTATCAGGAATGGCAGGCCCAGGAAAAATTGAATGGCAAATGTCAGGCGATCTGCTGCAGGGGAAATTGCAATACTGACTGGGCCAATGAAAAATATTGTTCCCAGCAAAAATAGCAGCACTGCATTAAGAAGACCCGCAACGCGTGTTTTCTCAATGTCATTTTTAAACATTGGTGGCGCCAAAAAGCTTTTTAACATGTAATGTTCTACTTTCCATCACTCTCGAATTGGATGACAACTTCGGAACCTGGCAATGCGCGACCCAGTTCCTCCACTGCAGTCTGCAGCATACTGCGCATATTGATGGATGCCCCGATCTTAGCGGTTACATCACCTATCTTTTGCTCCTTGGCGGCGCGGCGTTGTGAGTCTTGTAGGAGGCGGGCGTTATCCAGTGCGAGGGCCAGGCGATCTGAGATGGCTTCAGCCAGATTGATCTCATCTTGATTCCATGTGCGGTTCGTTGTGGGTGCCTTGATGTTGAGAACACCAATGATCTGGCCGCGGAGTTTGACAGGTACCACCATGGACGATTCAGACTTGCCCAGTTTTGAATTGACGACAAGTATCTCGCCTCTTTCCATGACGTTTTGGATCTCATCTGACTCGTGAAGTTGTTCAAGCACTTTGCCGCCAATGGATAGCTGGTGATAACCAATTTTAGTTTCCTGCTTCATGAAGGCATCCCATTCCTGTGCCTGATATTGACGATACAAAGTCTGTACTTCGCTCAATGCCAGCCGGGATTGCTCGAACAGCCGGGCATTGTCAATTGTGACCGCGACGTGGTCTGCCAGGATGCCTAAAGTGTTTGCGTCAGACTCATTAAACGCACCTGGTTTTAGGCTTTGTACATCAAGAACTCCAACCGTTTGACCCCGCAGGTTGAGAGGCAGAGCCATTTCGGAACGGGTGTTTGGCAGGTCCGGGTTATCAAAGTAAACCGCGTCAGAACCAACGTCCAGTGCAATGCGAGTTTTGGCAGTCTGGGCCACATTACCTACGATACCTGTCTGACCAACCTCAAGTTTATGTCCACGCTCAAGCATCCGTTGGCCACCTTCACTATTCGCAGCTTGCAAAACGGCGAATTGCTGTGCATTATCAATCAGAAAGATGCCTACGTGATAAAAATCAAATCTTTCGCTGACCAAGCGGGTGATGAGGGGGAGGAGGATATCCGGCCTTTGTTCTGTGGAGATGAGGCGTGAGATTTCGCTGATAGTCTGTAATTCCTGAGCGCGCTTCTCGGTTTGCTGGCGGGAAATTTCGAGGTCGGCGGTGCGTTCGGCGACGCGTCGTTCAAGTGTGACAATCGACGTGCGAACGCTAACTGCCAGGTTATTCAAACTTCTTGCCAGAGTAGCCAGTTCGCCTTCCAGATCGGCATCATCAAATTCCGCATCTAATTCGCCGCTGCCCAGACGGTCGGCAAAATTTGAAAGTTGTACAACAGGACCAAGAACGATGAGAATTGCAGTGCCACCAGCCAGTGAAGTAATAAGCAAGCTTACTGCAAGTTGAAATATGATCCCGCTCGACAGATCATCAATATTTTTTGCAGTTGCTTCACTATTCATAGTTATTGCTGCCACATGGTTGGTACTCTCGATTTTGGCAGACCCAATGTACTGATTGTTGCTGCTGTTGTTAATTCCTGTGAATTGTTCCGTTAGTAGATTTTGCAATACGTTCGCGCCAACGTCGATCATGGCGGGTGATCCTACCTTCCTCAAATCTGAGTGAGCAATATAGGTTCCATTTTCATCCAGCAGGAAAGCTATGTGATTCTTGAAGCTAAATTCTTCAATGATTTTTTGCGCTCGCTCCGGTTGGTTTGCAACTTGGACGGAGAGGAGGCGCGCCTCATCGCTCAACCCTTCAATCTGCTGTTCGACAGCGGTATCCCTTACCTGCCTTTGCACAAAGACCAGGACGATACCGATGGGGATCAGTGACAACAACAAGAACCAAAGAGTAAGTCGCCAGATGAGTGGGCTTCTGAACTGTTTCATAGCGTGCCTTGTTTCATAGGAATAATTCGTTTTCTCTTTTGTTTACCAAAGTGGTTTATGATATCTGTGGGGTAAAGCCAGTAAGGCGAGAGTGGTCACTGTAGTTGTAATAAACACTTCCACTACAACACCTTTTGCGAGTGCAATATAGAGACCGATTGGATCTGCTTCTCCATAAAATGCCGCCAGACCAATGACGAAACCAGGTACAACAAACACATAATAATAAACTACGATTAGGATAGCCCATCCAGCCAGCCGGGAGGGCATCTGCATCCGTTCATACACAAGTTTTTTGTAGGCAAAAGCCATCCACAGCGCTCCTGCGATATGTCCAAGTAGGCTGGCAAGCGGAATTCCGCCCGGCTCTGCAATTCCAGCTAGGACGCCAATGATTACTGCGCCAATCGGACCCGTAAGCGCTGACCCGATGGAAACGAATATCTCGCGTGGATCAGTCACGACACCTGTTCCCGCGATGGGAATAATAAAACCCGCGAGAACCATTACCAACGCCACCAATCCAAAAACAAAAGCAACGATGATGGATGTCCAGATGTTCTTGTCCATATTGTTATCCTTTCTTTTCTCTGTTCGTTCTAAACTTTTGGCCATTTGGAGTCATTTCGCTTATATTTGCCTAGTGGTCATTTGAGCCGTCGGCTGAGTTCGGTTGGATCTGCACCAGCACCTCAGAGCCGCCTAGTGCGCGGCTTAGTTCTTCCGCGGCAGTTCGTAATATGGAATCGAATTGAGTCGAGGCGCTGATCTTGCTGGATATTTCAGATGTTGCACGTTCGATCTGAGCGCGCCGTTGTGTGGTCTGCAGAAGCAGGGATGTTTCCAGCGCAAGCGAGAGACGCTCTGCCACTGCTTGCGCGATATCCACTTCATCGGTGTCCCAATCATGTTCTTCAGAAATGTGAATGTCTATCACGCCAATTACTTGGTCGCGCAGACGGATCGGAATAGCGAGTGTGGGCGTTTTTCCGCTCTCTGAAACTATCTCTCTACTTGAGATGGCTTTATTAATCTGTATGGATGTGATGGGTTTATTCAGAGCCTTCAAGGTATTGTCTGAGATGATGTAGCCAAGATGTTCTTCGCGTGATTGCAGAGCGCGCCATGAGTCACGAAGATATGCGCCAGATGTCTTTTGCGCTTCTTTTAGCAGCCCCTGGGTGATTTCATATGAACGCCCGTTTTGAATGGCAATCGCCACCTGGTCTGCGAGTGTGGAGAGCACATCCGTATCTTCCTCTTGAAAGACATTTTGTTCCGTACTTTGAACATCCAGCACGCCGATAATCTCATTTGCCACATGTAAGGGCAAGGCCAACTCGGAGCGGGTAAGTGGCAGGTCAGGATTGTCAAAAAAAACGGCATCAGATCCAACGTCCAGTGCGATGCGGGATGTCCCGGCGGCAGAGACGAAGCCTACGATGCCGGTCTGTCCAATGCCAAGCTTATGACCGCGTTTGAGCATGCGCTGGCCTCCCTCACTATTAGCAGCCACTAGAACAGCAAACTCGTGGTTTTCATCCCACATGAATATTCCTACATGATAGAAACCGAATTGTTGGCTGATTACCTGGGTGATACGCGGCAAAAGAGCGTTGAGTTCCTGTATGGTTGCAATTACGCGGGCTACTTGAGCAATGGCTTCAAACTGCCTGGCCCGGCGCTCATTCCGTCGGTTGGTTGTCACAAGTTCGGCTGTGCTATCTGCAATACGATCTTCTAGGGATAAGTTTAGTTTGTATAGATCCTCGTTACTCAGTAGTAACTTTTTTTCGCTTTCCTTGGCGCGGTTGATTGCAGTCTGCAGGTTCCTTGTGCTGAAATAAATGAGGGCTGAAATGATCAATAAAATGAACGTCAGGTCGCGGGCATAGATGTAGGGCATGGAGACGGTGGGAGTGATCACGAAATTAGTTTCAAGGCTGGCAAGTAACCAGGCAGCCAGAATACTGGCGAGAATGGTCAGCCCACCTGCCCACCAGCCAATGAGGATGCTTGCAAAAAGCGCTGTAGCAATAAACCCGATAATGATGACGTCATGTATGCCATCGGCAGTCAGGGCTTGAAAAAATATGCCCAGCCAGGTTAGAACAACCACCATAATCGAACTCAGATTCAACAGTCTGTATTTGAGCATCACAATCGTTATTGCAAAAACCAACGCGAGCCCGATCAACACATACAACGTATAATCTGTGAAGCCTGTTGCAGCGACCACAATGGCAACGGTGCTGATCAGAAGCATGGCGATCCAGGCGAATCCATTGACGAATTTCGCCCGGAAATCCTGTTCCAGATCATCAAATCGAGGCGCGCTGAATAATCTTCTGATCATCCCGTTTCATCCTCTTTCTTGAATTGGATCGAGATATTAGCTTTTGGAAGTGTACGGCCCAATTCGATAGTCGCCGTTTTGAGCAGCTCATCAATGTCACTCTGCGCACTGAGCTTCGCTGAAATTTCACCAATGGTACGTTCTTTAGCGGCCCGTTTTTGACTCTCTGTCAGCAGGCGCGCGTTTTCCAACGCAACTGCGGCGCGTTCGATAATGGCAGTCACGATATCAAGTTCGTCTTGTTCCCATTCGCGATTGCCTGGCGAACGAACGTTAACCGTACCGATCACTTCGTCGCGCAACTTGACCGGCAAAACCAGCAGTGCGCCTTTCGGCTGTGTGGCAGTCTGGTCTTTGGCCGCGACACTTTCTTCTGCATCTCCATTTTTTGAATATAAGAGCGTAGCTCTGGCACCGGTGTGGCGGATTCCAGCGAGATTTCGGGCTCTGGTGAATTCCTGCCAGCCCTGCTGGACGAATTGCCGGGAGAGTGTTTCGGATTCTGCCAGCGCCCTGTGAGTTTCTTCATATTGCCTTGAGTTCTGGATGGCAATACCTACTTGCTCCGATAGAATGGATAAGATGCTAATGTCTTCCTCGGCGAAGGCGTTCGGCTCTTTACTTTGAACATCCAGGGCACCGATGACCACTGGGCCCACTTTGAAGGGCAGGGCCATCTCAGAGCGTGTATGCGGCAGGTCGGGGTTATTGAAGAAGACCACATCGGAACCGGTATCGAGAGCAACGCGCGCAGTGCCGGTGGCAGTGACGTAGCCAACAATGCCGGTCTCGCCAACTCTGAGCCTGTGGTCACGTGCCAACATTTTTTGCCCACCCTCACTGTTAGCAGCACTCAGAACCGCATACTCGCTTTTTGTATCCAGAAGGAAGATGCCGACATGATAGAAACCAAATAGACGGCTGATCACAGATGTGATTTGAGGCAGCAGGGTATTCAAGTCTTGTGTTGAACTAATGGTGCGCGAGACCTGCGCGATTGCTTCAAACTGGGCGGCACGGCGCTCGTTCTTTGCGTTTGCCGATCCGAGTTCGCTGGTGCGTTCGGCCACGCGTTGTTCCAGAGAACCACTAAGGGCTTGAAGTTCGCGGTTACTGGACTGTAGGTTCTTTTCACTCTCGCGAATCTGATCCACAACCGTCTGGATGCGCACAATGGCCAGCCAAAGCAGAAACCCGATCAATAAATAGCTGACAGAAGTCACAAAGATATTTTGTGAAGAAGTCGGAGGAGTGCTCTGCGACGTGATAAATCCATTCGCGTTAAGCGAAACGATAATCACATGTTGAATCATGAGCAATATGGCTGTAATAAGGGCAGCGCGGCTTCCTAATAATAGACCGCTCATCATGATTGCAATCACAGTTAGCAACACCAATGGTCGAGGCTCACCCCCGGTGTTATAGTTTAGATAAGTAAAGAGAGTTATCAGCATTCCAACCATGATTATGCTGGCTAGATTCCACCTGCCGGAATGGTTCAAGCTCATTAAAATTGGCAAAGTTATCGTGAGGATGAATCCCGCTGGAATGAGAAAGCGACTTGTTGTAGGATTGAAAAGGACAACAATTACTGCCAGAGCGGGGAGACTCCACATGGCAAGCAGAATTTGATGAAGTAATTTCGCAATGCGCGTTTTCTCTTCGTCATGCGGGAAGACTGGCGGATTAAGAAAGTTGGAGAATGATTTCATCATATTAATGAGCCTTCGGCGGTTCAGCGGCCTGCTGTTTTTCACTCTCAAGTTGAATCACGATTTCCGATCCGCCAAGAACACGTTCAAGTTCCTCAGCTGTGACGTGCAAGATGTTCTCAATATTCAGCGCAGAGCCGATCCGTGCTGTAGCTTCGGAAATAGAGTGCTCTTTGGCAGCTCGCCGACGGGCATCCTGGAACAGGCGAGCGTTTTCCATGGCGACTGCGGCCCGTTCAGCAACGGCCGCCACCAACCCAACTTCATCCTTCTCCCATTCCCTAGACGCATCATTGGATTCGATATGCAGTACGCCGATGACTTCGCCGCGTAATTTGACCGGGATCGCCACAGTGGGCCGCCTCTCTTCCGAACCATTGGGGTGATCTGCCACGATCTCACCCTGCTCCACTGCTGCCGAAACTTCAGGGCTTTGGATCGCACTTTCCATCATTTCGATCCGCCCTGTCCGATAACGGAAGCCAGGCTGCTCAATATTTGCCACTGTGCGGCTCCATTCCGCTCTTGTGTATTCGTTATAAACTTCCTGCACTTGCGCCAGCGCTGCGCGTGTTTCAGTTAACAGGCGGGCATTTTCAAGCGCGATGGACACCTGATTGGCAAGAGCTGTTAGAACCTGCAGATCTTCATTTGTGAAAGCACCTGCCTCTGTACTCTGAACATCCAACACACCAATCGTTTCGCCTCTTACTTTCAAGGGCAGAGCAACTTCAGAGCGGGTGTTTGGGAGGTCAGGATTGTCAAAGAAAACGGCATCAGACCCAACGTCTAGCGCGATGCGAGGTTGGCCAGCTTGTGCAGCAAAGCCCACAACGCCTGTTCCTAATTTAAGTCGATGCCTGCGTTCGAGCATCCGCTTTCCGCCTTCACTGTTGGCAGCTTGCAGGATCGCGTAATCTCGGTTTTGATCCACAAGGAAGATGCCAACGTGATAAAAGCCGAAGCGCTCGCTAATGAGGCTTGTCGCAGTGGGGAAGATCTCGCTCAAATCCTGCAATTGCGCGATGGTTTCCGAGAGTTCAGCGATGGTTTGCAGTTGCGTTGCGCGGCGTTCACTTTGTTGTTGGGCAATTTCAAGATCACGGGTGCGGGCTTCAATTCCGCTTCGGTCTACTTGTAACTCCTGCGCCATTAGGTTAAAGGAATGGGCAACCTGCCCTACTTCATCGTTTCTTGCAATCGGAACGCGCGCGGTCATTTCACCAGCAGCCAACCGCTTTGTTGCCGAAATCAACTGTACAAGCGGGCCGCTGATTGCGCGCATGGTAAGCAAACCAATTACGAACGCAACCAAAACGCTCAGTATGGCAATGGTTGCCACAGTGTAGAGGCGGGCGCTCAAGTTCGTAATGCGAGTATGTATGCCGATTTCAAGCGCGTGTGATGCACTCTCGTAAAAAGCGTCAGCGGCCTGGCGCGCCTCAAAGTAGGAAGAGTCGAGGGTCTCAGCATTGACCTGAGTCAGCTGGTCTCCAAGTAGATTGGTTTTTATGAGGTTTGCAAATGAGAGGGATGAGTTGATGTAGTTTTGCCTGGACGCAGCTACCAGAGGTTGGAAAGTCCCTGAGGGGTTATTTTGTAATGCCGTTTGAATGTTGCGATCTAGAATATTAAGATTGCTTTCCAAGCGGCCTATCAAAACAACGAGCTGGGCTTCCCTTTCAGGCGTTGAAGCCTGGTTGTCTATTGCCTCATCTGTTATTAGTAATATTTGAAACAGCAGGGCCTGGTTTTCAGGCATCTTGAGAAGGACCGTATCCATCATATAGTATGTGTCCAAGTCAGGATCAAGGATTAGGTAGGATGTGTCTCCTACTTCTTTCGTCAACTGGCCAATGCTGGAAATTAAATCGGCGACATTCTCCGCCCTTGGACCATCCTGAAGGTTAGTTTTCAAGTCCTGCCATTGAACTTTTAGTTCGTTGATATCAAAGTCAAGCGCCAGTGAACCGCCATATTGCTGATGAATGGTTTCGAGCGCTTGAAAGTCGGCTTCGGTATCGGCTTGAGCTTCCTCTACAGCGGTGAATGAGCCCATGCCCTCAGAATATTCGCCGCTGGCGTACTGAAGCGTTTGCAGGTTGTTTGTCAATTGCCAAAGGCCCCGCAGATAAATGGTTCCCTGGGCCTCCTTGTGCCCATACCGATCAATGTATGTGGACTGCTCGAAGACAAGCGGCAGGAAGGCAATTAACGGCAAAGCAAAAATGAGCGTAATTAGTACGAATTTTTGTGGATAAGTGAGCTTACCAATCCCAGTCGCTAGCTGTACAAGGCGGGACGATTTGCGCTCATCAGGTTTTCTTTCAGAAAAACGGAGAGACTGATTACTCATCTTGATTACCTTGAACTTCCAAAGATTCTGCAATATTGGACAGGGGATTTACCAGTTGGAAGGAGACCGTAGAATTTTTCAGGGTCTGTCCCAGTTCTTCAACAGTGTCTCGCAGGATCGAATCCAAGTTGAACGATGTTCCAAGCTTTGCAGCTATATCTGAAAGGAAAGTTTCACGGGTGGCACGTTTTTGCGCGTCTTCCAACAGACGGGCGCCTTCCAGTGCCAGCGCAACGCGTTCGATGGTCGCCTCCACGATGGCAAGTTCATCTTCAGTCCATTGGTGTGAAGCATTGGATGTCTTCAGTTGTAAGCGGCCAATCATCTGACCACGCAACTGGAGAGGAAGTAACAGCGCGCCGTTTTCACTGCTGGATGGAAGCGATTCTTTCAAAGGCTCGGGCCGAATTCCGTCATATCGATAGCCCTTTATCTGAACCCTTTCCGTATAGCCCTTCCAGGCTAGACCAGAAGCCTGACTGGATGCAATTTCTGCATCGCGCAATGCCCGCTGTGACTGTTCAAACAGTCGCGCGTTTTGAATGGCGATTGCTACTTGATCTGCAAGGATGGAAAGAGTCGATATATCGTCCTCTGTGAATGCATTTGGTTCCGTGGATTGGATATCCAACGCGCCGGTGACAATTTCTGCCACCTTGAGCGGAAGTGCCAACTCAGAGCGGGTGAGTGGAAGATCTGGATTAACCCGGAATACCGTGTCTGACCCAGTATCCACAGCGATGCGCGGCTGACCTGAGCGCGTTACATAACCAACCACACCCTCCTGTCCCACCACCAGACGGTGACCACGTGCCAGCATTTTCAATCCGCCGTCGGTGTTGGCTGAGCGAAGGATGGCGGATTCTCCCTGTTCATTCACCAAAAAGATGCCTACATGATAATAACCAAGCTGCTGACTGATAATTTGCGTGATCGAGGAAAGCAGACGATCAAAATCTGATATGGATACTGCAATGTGAGCCACTTCTGCAACCGTGCGAAGTCTTTCAGTACGTTTTTCCAACAGTTGGTTTGAGCTTAAGAGTTCGGTAGAGCGGGCTTGCAGATCATCCTGAGCGCGCGTCAGATCAGTATTGATTACCTTCAGCTCTCTGGCATTGGCCTGGGCGCGCTTGCTGGCACTTTCCAAACCAGTGATCAACAAGTATATAAGGACTGCGTTGAGACCAAAAACAAATGTCATATCCTGGGCAAAAGAAGCGGCTGGGTAGTCTCTGCTGGCGATCAATCCGCTTTGCTCGATGTAGGCGAGTCCGAAACCGGAAAAAATACTTAGCAATGTGACAATTACCGATGCCTGCCAGCCAAGCAACAAACCTGCCATTAAGATGATCGATAAGTTTATGATAAAGGATGTATCTTTGATGCCAAAGCTGGTGGCAGCCGCGCCATTGGATGCAATCCATATCAGGCTAACCAACAGAATGGAAGCGAGTTGTACCTGCCCGCGTCTTAACAAACCCAAGCCAGCTATGATGACTATTGCAACCGCGAACATGATCAAGTCGAACAGGCTCAGTTTCGTAACACCAGTAGTAAGCCGCGCTGCCATCTCATATCCAAGTATGATCACGATAAATGCCAATGCAATCGCGTTGGCATATCTGGCTTTGCGAGTCTTGTCTTCATCATCAGGGAAGACAGGGGCGGCGAATAGTGCTCGCAGTTGTTTTAACATGCTCACCTATCGAAGGTCCTTTTCAATGTTTGGGCTGCTGAGTTCAAGTGTCACTTCCGCGGCACCACTGAGCTTGCGGCCCAGTTCTTCCACTGCTGTTTGCAAGATTGAATCCACGTTGCTGGCGGTTCCGATGCGCGCGGCGATCTCTCCAATTGTACGTTCGCGCGCAGCGCGGCGTTGGGCGCTATCTACAAGGCGGGAATTTTCCAGCGCGAGCGCGGCTCGTTCTGCTGCGGCCTGGAGCATGGAGATCTCATCCCGAGTCCATTCGCGTTGACCGCTTTTGGAACGTACATCCAGTACGCCGATCGTTTGGCCGCGCAATCTGATGGGAATGGTGACGGTGGAGGTGGCTTTTTCCAATGAAAGGCGGCCCGTTTCCATGGCGGCTTTGATCTGTTCACGTCTTGCTCCCTTTTCCAAGGGGGCCACCTGTTTTCCGTCAAAAACAAAGCCCGTATGTTTCATTTGTTGTGAAAAACTTCCCCAGGCTTGTTTTACGTATTTTTCAATTGTGTTTTGAGATTCTGACAAAGCGCTGCGTGACTCATCAAATAGACGGGCGTTTTCGATGGCGATAGCCACCTGGTCTGCGAGCGTGACGAGAACACTGATATCTTCCTGCGAGAATGCATTTGTTTCAGTACTTTGCACATCCAGGGCTCCAATAGTTTGCCTGCCCGCCCGCAACGGCAGCGCCATTTCGGAGCGAGTGTCGGGGAGGTCTGGGTTGTTGAAGTAAACGGCATCTGCGCCCACATCCAGAGCAATGCGAGGCTCGCCGCGCGAAGTTGCGTATCCAACAATACTGTTTGAGTCCAGGCGCAATTGGTGGTGACGGTCAAGCATTCGCCTGCCGCCTTCGCTGTTGGCCGCCTGAAGGACAGCATACTCATTGGCCTCATCAATGAGGAAAATGCCGGTGTGATAAAAGCCGAATTGTTCGCTGACCAGTTTTGTTATTTCAGGGAGCAGCGAATCGAGATCTTTGAGGGCGACGATGGTGCGCGCCACACTGGCGACAGTTTGGAGTTGTGCGGCACGTTTTTCCAATGCAGCCGTGCGTTCATGGACACGGAGTTCCAGCAGGTCACGAAGTTCGATCAACTGCTGATTGCTGCCACGTAGTTCGCTGGAATTTGCCTGCGCTTTTTGGACTGCCTTCTGCAAACTGCTGATAATTAGATAAAGGAAAATGGCTCCAAAAATGAGCAGAACCGTGCCTTCAATGGCAGCCCCGAAAGTTTCTGAGTTGGCAAATCGGAACACAGCCAGGACGCTGAGTATGGTAAACCCAACTGCGG
>Ga0070698_100001544_pt1 | contig 25532 bp, 19 predicted proteins | sample KBSK1502metaG_FD_65477 | JGI IMG/M metagenome (GOLD analysis project Ga0070698, IMG submission 65477) | Corn, switchgrass and miscanthus rhizosphere microbial communities from Kellogg Biological Station, Michigan, USA - KBS K1-50-2 metaG | ecosystem: Host-associated > Plants > Roots >... | reverse complement strand
CGAGACCGGGCAGGGCGAGACCGGGCAGGGCGAGACCGGGCAGGGCGAGACCGGGCAGGGCGAGACCGGGCAGGGCGAGACCGGGCAGGGCGAGACCGGGCAGGGCGAGATCGAGCGGCGTGAGACCGGGCCGGCCCAGACCGAGCCGGGCGAGACCGGCGATAATGTGAGCCTGCCCGGGCAGTACGACCGGGCCGACTGGCCAGTGCTGCGCGCCCGGCTGACCGAGGCGTTCCTCGGCCGCACCCAGGCCGAGTGGGCCGAGGTGTTCGCTGGCACCGATGCGTGCGTCGCGCCGGTGCTCGGGCCAGCGCAGGCACCTGCCCATCCGCACAATGCAGAGCGCGGCACGTTCATCGAGGTCGGCGGTGTGGTGCAGCCTGCACCAGCACCGCGGTTCGGCCGCACCCCTGCCGGGCGGCCGCAGCCGCCGTCCCGGCCGGGCGCGGACACCGACGCCGTGCTGACCGGCCTCGGGTATTCGGCTGCGCAGATCACCGCGTTGCGCGCCAGCGGCGCCGTGGGCTGATCCCAGGGCGAATGGCAGCGATATGGATGGGACTTCGCTGCGGTAACAACGACAGTAGCAACGACAGTAGATTCCCATCCACGTCGCTCGCGGCGGGAGCCGGCCCGGGCGGGCCGCCGGTCACCACGGCTGCCGGTCACCACGGGCTGCAGGTCACCACGGGCTGCCGGTCACCACGGGCTGCCGGTCACCACGGCCTGCCGGTCACCACGGCCTGCCGGTCACACCAAGCTGCCGGTCACACCAAGCTGCCGGCCGGCGCGGATGGCTGGCGCGCAGCCAGCGCGGCGCGGCTGGCCGCGGTCAGCGCGGATGAAGTCCCTTGCGCACGTACAGCCGCAGGTCGTGCATGTGGTTCGCGACGTGCACGAAGTTGGCGTGGAAATACGCGGTGAGGGCTGGCGTCCAGGCGATCCGGCGATGGTTGAGGCCGGTCAGCCAGACATACTGGGCGTGCTGGAACGCGGAGCGCCACATCGCGGCCACGGCAGGCACCCGGCCCGCGCCGGTAGTAGTGCTCCGCCCCTTCGACAGCGCGTAGTTGGCGCCGGTTCCGTCGTCGATGGTCGGGCAGCCGGGCACGCTTGAGACGAACCTGTTGCTTGTCACCGTGTAGGCGACGTTGTCGGCAAGCACGCAGGCGCCCGCCGGGATGATCCGCTGGCCCGCCGCCATCATCGCGACCGGCGCGTCCGGCTCCAGCTTGCTCTCGAAGGCGGCCTGGCTCCAGGCGCCGGCCGCGACCCCCGCCGCGGCGAGCCCGGCCACCGACCACAGCAGCACCTGGCCTGCCCGCCTCCGGCCGACCGGGATCCGGCCCGCCCGGGAGTCGCCGCCCGGTGAGTCGGCACCCGGCGAGCGATCGACCGATGATCCGCCGCGCGGATCATCGGGATCGGCCCCGTCGGCGGCGGGCTCATCGGCGCTGGGGCTGGCCCGCGAACCTTCGGGGGCGGGCAGCCCGGCGCGGTCCAGGATCGCGCTCAGCAGCCTGGCCGCGGGCAGCGCAACCGATAGGCCGAGGAACGGCGCCAGGAAGCCGGAGAAGTGGTAATGGAACTGCGCCGGCCACAGGAAGATGCCCGCCACGGCGGCTGCCGTCAGGTACGCGAACCATTCAATCGGCGGCGGCAGCCGCCTGGTGAGCAGCAGCGCTGCCACGCAGGCCACGATCACGAACATCACGATGAGCGCGAGAGCTCCGGCCACGAAGAGATGCCTGACATGCGGTTCGTTGGCGAACCCGCTCATCTGCCGCAGCCGGTACCACAGCGGCATCCGGGCGGCGTTCACCCTGCCGCCCACCTGGGCGGTGATCACGCTGTCGTAGAAGTTCCGCGGCGCGAGCACGGCGAATGGCAGCACCGGGACCAAGAATCCGGCCGCGACCCCGCCCAGGTAGGCCGCCGTCCGCCGGCGCAGCCGGACGCTGAGCACGGCGATGACGAGCACCGGGACGATAGCCCACGCCTCGATGACGCCGGCGAACCCGAAGGCGGCACCGCCCCAGATCAGCCGCCGGCCACTGCTGGTGATCTGGTCGCCGTCAAATACGGCCATCGCGCCGGCCAGGCAGAACAGCACCAGCCACGGCTCGACAAGCAACGTGTGCGAGGAGGAAACACTGTCCGGGTAGACCGCGACGACCCCGCAGGCGAGCAGCGCGGCAAGGACGCCACGGTGCCGCACGAGCAGCCCGGCCAGCGCGACTCCGGCGGCGCCGGCCAGCATTGTGAGCACCCGCGCGACCGCCAGCCCGCCATCGGTGCCGATCACCTTGCTCAGCAGCGCGACCGGCGCCATCAGCAGGGTGACTCCCGGCGGCTGGACGAACACGAAGTCGCGGTAGGGCAGGACCCCGTGCACCAGGCGCAGCGCACTGCCGAAGTACGAGCCGTCATCGTACTCCGTCACGCCAAACAGGTAGCCGGGCCTGGTCAGGTAGAACAGCCGCAGGCCCAGGGCGAGCACCGTCACGGCGGCGATGACCAGGTTCACCCGCATCAGCCGCGCGGCGTGCCCGGCCGCAGGCTGGTCCGCCTGCCCGGCGCCGCCGGGGGCGGCTGACGCCGTAATGTGCGTTCCGCTCACGGGTGGCAACTCTAGGCTAGGCCGGATCTAGGTCAGGTCGAATTCGCCGTCTTTGACCCCGGCGACGAAGGCCTGCCATTCCGCCGGGGTGAATACGAGCTTCGGGCCGTCCGGGTTCTTGGCATCGCGAATCGTGATCACGTGGTCGCTGTTCTCCTTGGAGCCCGCCTCGGTGGCGACCTCGACACCGCCCTCAGCGAGGCTGAAGCTGCTCGAGCCCTGCCGATCGCCGGTCATGTCCATGACTGTCCGCCAACTTCCTCAGTTATGGTGCCGGTGGCGCGCGAATGCTGGCGCCTCGGTGGCAGCGTACCGAAGGAGGCGCCGGCCTCCGCGCGGCTCGGCCGCGGCCTCAGCGGCCGCCGGGAGTTCAGTGCGTGCCGCGAGCTCAGTGCGTGCCGCGAGCTCAGTGCGTGCCGCGAGCTCAGTGCGTGCCGCGAGCTCAGTGCGTGCCGCGAGCTCAGTGCGTGCCGCGAGCTCAGTGCGTGCCGCGAGCTCAGTGCTTGCTGCAAGTTCGGCGCGCGGCGATCAGGTCATTGCACCACCGCGAGCTGAACGATCTTGAGGATGACCAGCAGTACCGCGCCGACGAGATAGCACCGCAGGCAGATCATGCCGATCCTGCGCCGCGCCGACCAGGCCGGCTGGCGCAACAGCGCCAGTGGCGGCATCCGCCAGGTGAGCCGATCGGCGGCCAGCGCTGCTCCGTCAGCCCTGCCCGCCTCCAGCCGGACCAGCGGCCGCTGCCTGGCTGAGATCAGCCGCGCTAGCAACCAGGCCGCGGTAAGGCCGAGGCCGAGCACCGCCCCGCCAGTCAGCATGGCGGCGAGTTGCCTGCCGGTCAGGTACGGGAACAGGGTGGCCGCCGTGAGTGTCAGGGACAGCAGCACCAGGACTCCGACAATGGCCCCGGCCACCCCGTTTAGCCAGGGCTTGTTCACCCATGGCCCTAGTATCTCCTTGTCGTTGCAGAGCATGATCAGGATGACGGTGGAAGCGGGTACCAGCACCCCGGCAAGCGCCTGCACCCCCTCCGTGATCAGGCCGAGCGGCGCGCCGGGAATCAGCACGACGGCCCCGGCCGCAGCGAGGAAGAACGCGTAGAAGCTGTAAAACAGCGGCGCATCGGAGATGCTGCGCTGCAGTGAGTGCCTGGCGCCGACCAGGTCGCCGAGCGCGAACGAGGTAGCCAGGGTGACCGCCGCGGCACCGATCAGCGAGGCGTCGAGCAGCAGCAGCGCGAACATGCCGCCGGCGTGATGGCCGACCGTGTGCGCTAGGCCGGCCGCCACGCCGCCCGCGTCGGCGAAATGACCGCGCAGCCCGGTGCTGGCGAAGCCGAACGCGGTAACCGCGATGAGCGCCGCCGCGCTGATCACCACGGCGAACGAGCCGATCACCGTGTCGGCCCGCTCGTAGGCGATCCACCGCGGCGTGATCCGCTTGTCCACCACGATGGACTGCTGGAAATACAGCTGCCACGGCGCCACCGTGGTACCCACGATGGCGATGACCAGCAGTAGGACACGCGCATTCAGCCCGCCGGGCAGCCCGGGAATGAGGCCATGCGCGACCGGGACCGCCTTGACGTGCGCGGTCAGGATCAGCGGGATGACAACGGCATTGACCGCGATCAGTGCGTACATCCAGCGCTCCCAGCGCCGGTAGCTGCCGCTGATGGTGAATCCGACCAGCAGGGCCGCGGCGCAGACCACGCTGAGCCACCGCGGCAGCCCGAAGTAGCTGCCGGCCAGCGCGACGCCGATGAATTCGGTGACAATGATCAGCCCGTTGAGCAGCATGAGGTTGCCGACCGAGAACGCGGCCAGCGACCGGCCGAACCGCTCCAGGATGAGCCTGGCGTGCCCGACCCCGGTGACCGCGCCGAGCCTGGCGACCATCTCCTGGTTGACGATGAGCACGGGTAGCAGCAGCACCAGAACCCACAGCAGCCGGGTGCCGTAGTCCTGCCCGGCCTGGGCGTACGTGGAGACACCGCCTGCATCGTTGTCGCCGAACATCACGATCAGGCCCGGGCCCATGATCGCGAGCAGGCAGCGCAGCCGCCGCGACCAGCTGGCGGGCTCGTCGTGCGCGCCGGCCCGGAGTGTGCCGAAGGCGCCCTCAATGTCGTCCAGCTGTGCCGTGACCGCCGGAGCGGTGCCTGTCGTGGCTGCGCCTGTCGTGCCGGTGCCTGTCGTGGCTGCGCCTGTCGTGCCGGTGCCCGTCGTGGCGGTGCCCGTCGCGTGACCGACGGCAGCGTGGCTGACGGTGGCTCTGCCGGCGGGCGGCCTGGTGGCGGGCGGCCTGGTGGCGATGCTCGCTGCGATCGTGCTGGCCGGGACGCTGCCGACGGCCTTGACCATGGGAACCGCGCCGGTGCCCTCGGCGGCTCCGGCGAACGCGGGCAGCAGGACGCGGCGAGGCAGCCTGACGGCGGCCAGGCGTGCCCGCGGCGCCGCGGAGAACAGGAATCGTGGCATGACAGGTCTCCCGATCTGCCCCTGGGGGCTTCGGGCACAGACCCGGCACCGCTGGCCGAAGCAGCCCGCCGGGCCCGGCCGTGCGCACAGTGCGACGTGCGCTGCCAGGCAGGCGAACATAGATGCCGAACGGATGTCTCGCGGGACTCAGCTACCGCCGCTCAGTCACGGCGGGCAGCAGTCAGCCGGCGATCCGGGAGCTTCAGGGCTGTCCAGGCCGACTCGGCCCCGGGATCATCCGGGGGCCGGCATGTGCGGTCAGCGCTGCGAGGTCTGCGCGGATTCGTGAGGATCGCTCGAACTGCTGCTGGTACTTTCGCCTGGCATGACCCCCACCTCCTCCGCTCGGGCCTGACACGGGCGCCCTGGCTTGGCGACAGCGTGGACGCGATCTCCCAGGTTAGCCGAGCGCACGCAATTGCGGCAACGCGGGCGTGGCGGGCGGCGGACCCGGGCCGGACCAGGCCGGGACCCGGGCCGGACCAGGCCGGGACCCGGGCCGGATCAGGCCGGATCAGGCCAAGATCGGGACGGGCCGGAGCCGGGATCGGGTCAGGCGCCGCCGAGGCGGACCGCGGCGACCGCCAGGAGCACGACGGACACCACCAGGTAGGCCCGGAGCAGCAGCACGCTGAGCTTTTTCCCCGGTGACCAGGCAACCGGCTTGAGCAGGGCGAGCGGCGGCATCCGCCAGCTGCTGCGCTCCGCGCGGGACATGCCGGCCCCTGGCGGGATCTGCGGTCCCTGCCGGGCCCGGACTATCCGCAGCCGGACAGCTGCCACGACCAGGCCCGCAATCAGGACGCCGGACAGCCACAGCACCGTGGCCGCGGGGTTGATATGGGTGAACAGCGTGGTAGCGACCAGAGTGCCGGACAGCATCACCAGGACGCTGACGATCACGCTGGCGAGCATGTTCAGCCATGGCGGGTTGACCCACGGGCCAAGGACCTCGGGATCGTTGCAGAGCAGCAGCAGGAAGACGCTGGCGCTTGGCAGCAGGATTCCGGCCAAGGCCTGGACGCCGACCGTGATGAGCCCGAGCGGAGCCCGCGGGATGAGAACGACGCCCGCCGCCAGCAGTACGAGCGCCGCGTAGCTGGCGTAGAAGGATTTGGCTTCGCGGAACTTACGGTGCAGGGAGTGCTTGAGGTTGAACACGTCGCCGAACGCGTAGCTGGTGGAGAGGGTCACCGCGGAGGCGCCGATGACGCTCGCATCCAGCAGCACGATCGCGAAGATCGCGCCGAGTGCCCTGCCGTGATCGCCCAGCGCGTTGGCCACCCCGAGTGCGTCGGTGAAATGCCCGGCCAGCTGCGTCCCGCGGGCCGCGTACACGGCCACGACCAGGACGGCGGCCGCGCCGCCGACGACGACGAGCGAGCCGAGGACGGTGTCGGCCCGTTCATAGCGGATGAACCGCGGCGTGATCCGCTTGTCGATCACGTTTGACTGCTGGAAGAACAGCTGCCAGGGCGCCACCGTCGTCCCGACGATTGCGATGATCAGCAGCACCGCCTTCGAGCTGATGCCTCCCTCGATACCAGGCACCACGAAGTGGTAGGCGATCTGGCTGTAATACGGATGCGAGAGGAGGGCGAGCGGGATGAGCAGCAGGCTCACGCCGATGAAGGCGAACATGGCGCGCTCCCAGCGGCGGAAGCTGCCGCTCAGGGTGATGCCCACCAGGACGGCGGCGGCGATCGGCACCGCGATGTAGGGAGTGATGCCGAAGTAGGCAAGCGCCAGCGAGACGCCGATGAACTCGGTGACGATGGTCAGGAAGTTCAGCAGGAACAGGTCCCCGACGCTGAACCAGCCCCAGAACCGGCCGAACCGCTCGTTGATCAGCCGGGCATGGCCGACGCCGGTGACGGCGCCGAGCCTGACCACCATCTCCTGGTTGACGATGAGCACCGGGATGAGCAGCAGCAGCACCCAGAGCAGGCTGTAGCCGTAGTCCTGGCCCGCCTGCGCGTAGGTGGCAACCCCGCCGGCGTCGTTGTCCCCGACCATCACGATCAGGCCGGGGCCGACGATCGCCAGGAAGGTGACCAGCCGCCGCCGCAGGTTGGAGCGGTGCTCGTCATCGAGCCTGATCCGGCCGAACGCGCCCTCGATGTCGTCGAGATGCGCCTCGTCGAGCACGGCGCTCGGCCGGGCCAGCGTCAGCTCGGGCCGGGCGGCGGCAGGCTGTGCGCCAGACCGTTCCGGCGGTGTCCTGGCCTTGGCCGGAGACGCCCCGGGCACGGCCGGAGACGTCCCGGGCACGGCCGGAGATGACCCGGGCACGGCAGGGGGTGCACCCGGCACGGCAGGCGCTGGGCCAGGGCTGGCTGGCGGTGCTCCGGGCCTGCCCGGCGCCGAGCCCTGTCCGTCTGGCGGCCCCGCCTCGCGGGGAACCTGCCGCTCCGGAACCCGATGCTGCGGAACCCCGTGCTCCGGAGCCGGACGCTCTGGAGTCGGCCGTTCCGGAACCGGGCCCCCGGAAGCATCGCTCACGTCGGCTCGCCGCGGTGTGCGTCTGGCGGCTGCGCGGCCTCGCGCCGCCGCCAGTCCCCGGGCAGGGTTACCTCGAGAACGTCGTCTACCGTGATCACGCCGATCATCTTGCGGCGGTCATCCACGACCGGGATAGTGATCAGGTTGTAGTCGCTCATCAGCACCGCGACATCGACCACGTCAGTGTCCGCGCCAACCCGGACCGGGTCATCGTCGTAGATATCGCTCAGCCTGGCCGCCGGGTCTGCCTGGACGATGCTGACCAGCCGGGCAACACCGCACAGCCGGCCGCGCTCATCCAGCGCATGCACGCTGGTGAGCGCCTCGGGCTGCAGGCTGGCCGACTGGCTGACCGCATCCAGCGCCTGCTGGACGCTCACCCCGGCGGGAACGGCGAGGAAGTCGACGCCCATCAGGCCGCCGGCGCTGGTGGGATTGAACCCCATCAGCGTCAGCACCTTGGTCCGCTGGCCGGGCGGCAAGAGGTCGAGCACCGGCTGGCGGCGGGGCTGCGGCAGTTCGGCGATGGCGTCCGCCGCGTCGTCGGCGCGCATCCTGGCCAGCACCTCGGCGATCTCCGTGTTCGTGCGGGCGCCGAGCAGCCGGGTGGCCAGATCCTCGTCAAGCTCCTCGAAAACGTCGGCCTCAAGCTCGGGGTCCGCGTGCACGTGGCCGAGAATCTCGGTTTCCTCCTCCTTGGAGGCGTCCTCGAGCAGGTCGGCGATCTGGGCGGGCTTCAGCCGCCGGATGCGCGCGAACGGGCCGCGCAGCAGCGCGCTCCCGGAATGGCCGATGAGCGGCTCGAACTTGCCCCATTCGCGGAACGGATGGCCGGCCGGCTCCCGGCCTGCCGATCCGCCGAGGCCGAGGAACCGGCGTGCCCGCCGATGCGTGTCCACACCGCTGAGCACCCAGTGGCTGCCCCGCTGCTCTAGCTCCAGGTCGGCTGCCCTGATCAGGTGCGCGTGCTGCACGTCGATCAGCCGGTGCCCGAGCACGTCCGCGCGGAGCAGCACCTCCCCGTCGCGCCGCTCGAACCTGCGCAGGTCGAGCTTGGCGCTCGTCAGCTTAAGGACTTCGCCGTCGAACGAGCTGACCTGCTCGATCGGCACGTAGACCTCCCGGCCGCCGACCGTCGCGACCAGGCCGGTCACCAGCGGGTACTCCGCGCCGCGGAGCCGGACGATGACATCGGAAAGCCGCCCGAGCGACTCGCCCCCCCGGTCGGTCAGCGGGCGCCGCAGCAATTCGGACAGGTGCAGCGTGCGGGCGCTGCCTGCCTGCGGGGCCGGCGCAGCCGGTGTGGTGGTCATGGCGCTGCCTCTCTGCTCGGGTAGCCCGGCATTCTTTCTCCCCTTACCGGGCCAGCCTGTTCCTATCCGGCCAGCCTGCCACGGCGCGCATCCCGGATCACCGTGCCAGGCTCGGGTGAATAGGGAGTCAGGCGAGCGGGCGCCGGGCCCGGCAGCCGACCCCGGATCGCTCATCCGCCGGCGCGCATACTCTTGACTGCGCCTGGGAGCCAGCCGGCCCCAGCGAGATTTCGGGTACTCATAATGTGCACAATTCGGTGACGCGATCGAGCGGAGGTCGCAGCGGGGTGGCGATGCGGAGAGCGGGAAGTCTCCTCGGCCGGCCGGAGGACCTGCCCGAGAGTCTCGGGTACATGATCAAGCGGCGCCTGCTCGGCCCGCCGTTGATCAACCAGCAGCTCGCCGAGGAGCGGCTGTCAAGGCCGCTGGCCCTCGGCGTGCTGTCCTGCGACGGCATCTCCTCCGCTGCCTATGGCACAGAAGAGATCCTGATCGAGCTCGTCCAGTTCCTTGGCTACACGGCGGCCTTCGCGATTGTGCTGCCGATGACCGCGGTCGTCCTCGTCGGAATCGCCCTGGTCGTGCTGCTCTACCGGGAGGTGGTGTCGGTCTACACCAGGGCGGGCGGCTCGTATGTGGTGGCGAGGGAGAGCTTCGGCCCGCGCATCGCCCAGGTCGCCGCGGTAGCGCTGCTGATCGACTATGTGGTCACCGTTGCCGTGCAGACGGCCGCGGGCAGCGCGGCGATCGTATCGGCATTCCCCGCGCTCGGCCGGCATGACGGCCTGCTGATTATCTCCGTGATCGCGATCCTGATCATGTGTTACGGGAACCTTCGCGGGATCAGGGAAGCGGGCAAAGCATTCGCCTTGCCCACCTACCTGTTTTCCGGGACGGTCATCCTCATGATCGTCACCGGGCTGGTCCGTGAGGCGTTCAGCGATCTGCCCCGCGTGCATGTGGCTGCCGGGGCATATTGCAACGGGTGCCACGGGCATCCCGGTGCCGGGCTGTTCACGTTTGGCGCGATATACGTGCTGCTGAGGGCATTTGCGAACGGCGGATCCTCGCTGACGGGCATCGAAGCGGTCTCTGACGCGGTGAGCGCCCTCCGGCCGCCCGAGGGCCGCAATGCCCGCCAGATACTGGTGACACAGGGATCCATCGTGGCCCTCCTTATCGCCGGGATCTCCTGGATGGCTCATGTCACGCACGCGACTCCCTACACCAAGGGCGTGCCGACGGTGCTGGCCCAGGAGGCCGATTTGATCTTCGGCCACAGTGTGCCAGGGCGCGTGCTGTTCTTCCTGGTCCAGGCGGGTACCGCGGCTATCCTCTTCACTGGCGGCAACACCAGCTTCAGCGGGTTCCCGTTCCTGGCCAACTTCGTCGCCGAGGACTCGTTCCTGCCCCGCTGGCTCACCAAGCGCGGCCACCGCCTGGCGTTCTCCAACGGGATCATCGTGCTGACGGTGGTCTCCCTCATCCTGCTGATCGTCGTCGGGGCAGTGGTCAACAACCTCATCCCGTTCTATGCGATCGGGGTATTCACCGGATTTTCCATGGCCGGATTCGGCATGGCCAGGTATTTCGTCACGCACCGGGCGCCCGGCCGGCGTCGCCATCTGGTCATCAGCCTGACCGGCGCGGTCTACACCGCCCTCGTCGTCGTGATCTTCGCGATCGTCAAGTTCACCGAGGGCGCCTGGCTCGTTCTGGTGGTCTTCCCGATCCTGGTGTTCACCTTCATCAGGCTGAACCGGGAGTACCGCATGGAAGCCAGCGTCCTGGAGCGCATCGGATTGCAGCGGAAGCAGCCGCCTGAACCGCCTACCTACGCTCGTCGCACGGTCTACGTCTTCGTCGACGAACTCGACCTGGCCACCATGGCCGCCCTGCGGTACGCGCGCAGCCTGCGGCCGACCACCCTGCGCGCATTGCACCTTGTCATCGACACTGCCCAGGCGGCGAGATTGCGCCAGGACTGGCTGAACGCCAACACCGGCATCACGCTCGACTTCATCGACTGCCCGGACCGGCGGCTGGCCAGGGGCGCGGAGGAACTGGTCAGCGCGGAGGCAGCCCTGCCCGGCGTGGGGGTCACCGCGATCCTGCCGCGGCGCAGCTACTCGCCGCTGCTCGGCCGGCTGCTGCACGACGGGACCGCGGACAAGATCGCCAGGGTGGTCAGCAGGATCCCGCACGCGGCGGCCACCATCGTGCCGTTCGACGTCCAAAGCAGGCTGGAAACCCTGCAGGAGCGGCAATCCGCGACGATCGAGGAAAAAGGGCAGGGCGCGAAGCCTGCCGAAGACCAGGGAGTTACGCAGCCAACGGCGCCAGTGCCTGGCAGCAGACCCGGATCCGCCCGCCCGCCGCAGCCAGCAAGCCAGCCCGCGGCGGCCGCCGGAAAGCCGGGAGGCGGCGGCAAGCCCGGGCCGGCCGGCCAGCCTGCGGGCACTGGCGAGCCAGCACGCGGCGACCAGTTGGCCGCTGATGCCGTCGCTGGCACCAGGGACGGCGCCGAGGCCGGCGCCGGGGAGAGCGCCGGGGCCGGCGCCGCCGTGGAACCTGCCGTCGCCGGGCCCGGCCCGGCCGTGTCCGCGGCCGACGCCTACGACCGGCCGGTCCCGCCGCCGGGCGTCGCCGCGATCGGCTCCCTGACCAAGCCAGGCCGGGCAACCGTGGAGGGCCGCATATTCGCGGTCGAGATCCGCCCGGTCGAGCGCAACACCGTGCTCGCCGCCGAGATCGCGGACTCGACCGGCCAGCTGACAGCCATGTTCTACGGGCGGTCCCACATCCCCGGGCTCGACTGCGGCGCCCGGGTCAGATTCCGCGGACCGGTGGGCCTGCAGGACGGCGGCCCCGTCATGATCAACCCCGCCTACGAACTGCTGGCACAAAGCAGCGTGAATCCGCCGCGCTCTGCCGGGCAGAAAGGAGACAAGCCGCGGCGCGGTCGCCGCCGGCCCGGCCCAGGCGCCGGCCGCGGCGAAGGCACCGGCACCGGCACAGGAAAGGAGACATGAGACTAGACGGCGCCCCAGCATCCGGACTGACTGGGCACAGGCATGCGCACGGCGTCACCGCCGCCGGGCGGCACCGGGGCGCGCTCGCCGCCGTCCTCGCGCTGACCGCGCTGGTCGCCGTCGCCGAGGTCATCGGCGGCATCGTGGCCGGCTCGCTTGTGCTGCTCGCGGATGCGGCACACATGGCCGCTGACGTGACCGGAATCGGGCTGTCCCTGCTGGCGGCGTACTTTGCCGCCAGGCCCGCCACCACGCGGCGCACCTTCGGCTATGCGCGGGCCGAGATCCTTGCCGCGATGGTCAACGCGGTGCTGCTGTTCGGCATGGCGGCAATCATCTTCACCGAGGCGATCCGGCGGCTGATGTCGCCGTCGGCCGTGCACAGCGGGCTTGTGGTGGTGTTCGGCGTCATCGCTCTCGCCGCCAATGGCGCCTCGCTGTGGCTGCTCCGCCGCGGCCAGGCGGAGAGCCTCAACCTGCGTGGAGCCTTCCTTGAGGTGGCGTCGGACGCCATCGGCGCCGCGGCCGTCATCGTGACCGGGATCGTGATCGCCGTCACCGGCTTCACCCAGGCCGACCCGATCGCGTCGCTGGCCGTGGGCGTGCTGATCCTGCCGCGTACCTGGCGGCTGCTGCGGGAGGCCATCGATGTGCTGCTTGAAGCCAGCCCGCGGGGCATTGACCTGACCGAGGTCCGCCGCCACATGACCGAGCTTGGCGGTGTCCGCGGCGTGCACGAGCTGCATGCCTGGACCATCACCTCCGGCCTGCCGGTGCTTTCCGCGCACGTGGTCGTGGACGCGGAGATCCTGGCCGACGGCCGCAGCGGGGTGGTGCTCGACCGGCTGCAGGGCTGCCTGCGCGGGCACTTCGACATACAGCACTCCACCTTCCAGCTCGAGCTGGCAGGTCACGTCGACCATGAAGACCCGATGCACCAGTAGCCCCGGACCGGGCGCTCTTGATCGGCGCGGCCAGTGCTCACGCGAGGTGCACGCCGTCCGCCCCCGCAAGCCACAAGCCCTTGCGCTCCAGGAAGCTACTGAGTAGTAAGGAAGCTAGGCGCGATTGCCGCCAAACATCCGGGGAGCCGCCGTGAGCACCTACGACCACTACACCACCCCTGTACCGCCCGGCACCTGGGATGTACCCACCACCGGTGCCACCCGCTTCAACTGGGAGTACGACAACGGCCGGACCCGCCTGCTTGACCTGTATCAGCGCGGCAAGGACAAGCAGTGGGACGCCGCCAAGCGGATCGACTGGAGCATCCCGGTGGACCCGACGAACGTGATGGAGCAGGGCGACGAGCTGTGCCCTATTTACGGCTCCCGGCAGTGGGACCTGCTGTCCCAGCAGGAACGCGACGAGCTTGGCCACCACCTGTCGGCCTGGCTGTTCAGCCAGTTCCTGCACGGCGAGCAGGGCGCGCTCACGGTAGCGGCGCGCATCGTGGAGTCCGTCCCTGACATGGACTCGAAGTTCTACGCCGCCACCCAGGCGATGGACGAGGCACGGCATGTCGAGCTCTACGCGCGGTTCATGCGGGAGAAGATCGGCTTGTACTACCCGGTCAACCCGGATCTGGCCAAGCTGCTGGCCGACGCGCTGAGCGACTCCCGGTGGGACATGCCGTATCTCGGCATGCAGGTGCTGATCGAGGGCCTGGCCCTGGCTGCTTTCGGCGTGTACCGGGACCTGGCGAACAACGCGCTGGTCAAGCAGTTGCTCGCGTACGTCATGCAGGACGAGGCGAGGCACGTCGCGTTCGGGCGGCTGGCCCTGCGCGACTACTACGCCGAGCTCACCGATGCCGAGCGCGCGGACCGGGAGGAGTTCATCGTCGAGGGCTGCTACCTGATGCGCAACCGGTTCCGCGCGCAGGAAGTCTGGGAACGGATGGGCTTCGACGTCGCCGAATGCTTGGAGTTCACCGAGCACTCACCGGTCCAGCAGGCGTTCAGGACCTTGCTGTTCTCCAGGATCGTGCCGTGCGTCAAGGACATCGGGCTGTGGGGACCGAAGGTGCGGCATGCCTATACCGATCTCGGCGTCATCGACGCCGCGAAGACTGACCTCGAGGCGCTGATGCGGGACGACGAGGAGATCGCCGAGCGGGTCGACGAGGAGAAATACGCCGCCGAGCTCGCGGTCCGCCGCGCCGAGGTCGACACCGCCGTAGCCGAAGGCGCGAGCACCAGCTGACGCCAGCCCCGCCCGCCGCCGGCAGGCTTTCATGATCACGGAGGATTCGGGCGCTGCGACCCCCAGAATCTTCCGTGATCATGAAAGGCCCGCGCGAAGCGGGCTCAGCGCGGGGCGTAACTGACTGCCCGGAACGGCCAGGCGGACGACAGCCAGGTGGTGACGGTCTGGTAGAGGGCAGCGTCCAGGCCTGCCCGGTCGCCCCGGACCCAGGAGCGCACGTCGGCGTCATGGTCCTCGCTGCCCGCGGGGTAGGGGTAGATGTACACGCAGCCGATGATCTCGCCGCTGGCAGCCTCGATGACCGTGTAGGTGAAACCAGTCCGCCGGGCGAAGTCGTCCGCATGCCGGCGAAGATCAGAGAGATTCTCCTCCGCAGACATCCCCGGGTCCGGCCAGCCGCGGCCGGCGAAACCGGGAGTCGCGCTGATGTGCTCGATGCTGGATGTCCAAGCGGCGTAGTCCGCGCTGTTGTGCCGCGGTCCCAGCGGCTCCAGCCGGAAGGGCGGCGAGATCAGCTCGTCCGGGGCGGTGAAGTCGGCGGGGACAAACGCAGTGTCGGCCATCTGCCGAGGATAATGCGGCACCGCGCCGCGGTAACCCGCTCAGTGTGGCGCTGAAACGGGTTGGGAGCCGTTGAACGCCGCGTTCAACGGGTTGCCCGGGCCGGGCCGGCCGGCCGGGCATACGATCGGCGGGTGGGCGATCTTCCGATGCCGCGGTTCCCGGCCGGCTTTGCCTGGGGCGTCGCCACGGCGGCGTACCAGATCGAGGGCGCGGTGGCGGAGGATGGCCGCGGCGACTCGGTCTGGGACACGTTCTGCCGCCGGCCCGGCGCGATCCGCGACGGCCATACCGGCGACGTCGCCGCGGATCACTACCATCGCTGGCCCGAGGACGTCGAGCTGATGAGCCGGCTTGGCATCGACGCATACCGGTTCTCCATCGCATGGCCCAGGGTGCAGCCGCAAGGGCGCGGTCCTGCCAACGATCGCGGCCTCGACTTCTACGACCGGCTGACGGACGCGCTGCTGGCCCGCCGCATCACGCCGGTGCCTACCCTGTTCCACTGGGACCTCCCGCAGCCGCTCGAGGACCAGGGCGGCTGGCTGGCCAGGGACACGGCGCACCGCTTCGCCGACTACGCGGCGCTGGCCGCGCAGCGGCTCGCCGACCGGATCCCGCTCTGGATCACGCTGAACGAGCCCTTCGTCGTGATGGCCTTCGGCTACGCACTCGGCAATCACGCACCAGGCAAGGCGCTGATGCTCGGCGCGCTGCCTGTCGCCCACCACCAGTTGCTCGGGCACGGCCTGGCCTGCGCCGCGCTCCGCTCGGCCGGGGCACGGCAGGTCGCGATCACCAACAACTACTCACCGGCCTGGCCGGCCGGCGACACCGCCGCCGACGTGGCCGCGGCTGGTGCCTACGACGCCCTGCACAACCGGCTGTTCACCGACCCGGTACTACTCGGCGCCTACCCGGACCTGTCCGCCTTCGGCATCGGCGCCGACGGCCCCGGCTGCGTGCGGGACGGTGACCTGGCGCTGATCTCCGCCCGCATCGATGCGCTCGGGGTGAACTACTACTCACCAGCCGGCTGTCCGCCCGGCCGGGCGCGCCGCTGCCGTTTCAGCGGGCGCCCATCCCCGGTTACCCGGTGACCGCGTTCGGCTGGCCCGTCGTGCCGGCCGGCCTGACCGAGCTGCTGCTCCTCCTGACCGAGCGGTACCACGAGGCCCTGCCGCCGGTCTACATCACCGAGAACGGCTGCTCCACGGATGACCTGGTGGCGGCCGACGGGTCCGTGGATGACCAGCCCCGGATCAGGTACCTGGACGCCCACCTCAGGGCGCTGCACGAGGCCATGACCGGCGGAGTCGACGTGCGCGGCTACCTGACCTGGTCCTTGATCGACAATTTCGAGTGGGCCGAGGGATACAACCAGCGGTTCGGCCTGGTGCACGTCGACTTCGGGACGCAGCGGCGCACCCCGAAGGCATCGTTCGGCTGGTACCGGGACATCATCGCCGCACAGAGCGGCTGAGGCCGGCCGGATGCCCGGCCGGCGGCGCGGCGGTCCGGCCAGACATTGGCGGCGCCTTCCGCGCACAGCGCGGTGCCGCGCCGGCCCGGCTTAGCCTCAGGACCAGCCCAGGTCCGCGAGGGCGGCCCGGGCTGCGCCCATGCCGCACATGCCATGCACCCCGCCGCCAGGCGGGGTGGCAGCGGAGCACAGGTAGACGCCGGGCAGGGCAGTCCGGTAGGGATGCCACCGCGGGGCAGGCCGGAACACCGTCTGCCGCAGGGTCCCGGCCCCGCTGTTGATATCCCCGCCGACGTAGTTCGGGTTGTGCTGCTCCATCTCCGCGGCGGTGCGCACGGCCCTGGCCAGGATGAGGTCGCGGAATCCTGGCGCGAAGCGCTCGATCTGCGCCTCTATCCGGCCGGACATGTCCACCGTCGAGCCGGACGGCACATGGCAGTACGCCCAGAGCGCGTGCTTGCCCGCCGGGGCCCGCGTCGGGTCGACGACGCCGGCCTGGGCAACGAGGCAGAACGGGTGATCTGGATGCCGCCCGGCGGTCACGTCCGCCTCGCTGCGGGCAACCTCGGCCAGCGTGCCGCCCAGGTGCACCGTGCCAGCCTCCCGGCATGCCGCCGCGGCCCATGGGACGGGGCCGTCCAGCGCCCAGTCGACCTTGCACACGCCCGGCCCGTACCTGAACCGCTGCATGGCCCGCCGGTACCCGCGCGGGACGCGGTCCCCGGCGATCTGCAGGAACTGCCGCGGCGTGACGTCGAGCAGCACCGCGCGGGCCGGCCGCAGGTCGGCAAGCCGCCGGATCCAGCAGCCGGTCACGACCTGGCCGTCGAGTGCGGCCAGCTCGCTGGTCAGCGCGGCGACGAGCCCGGCGCTGCCGCCTTCGACCACCGGCCATCCCGCCGAATGCGCAAGCAGCGCGAGCAGCAGGCCGAAGCCGCCGGTGAGCGGTGCGGTCAGCGGCTGCATGGAGTGCGCAGCCACGCCGGCCAGCAGCGCCCTGGCCTCCTCGGTCTCGAATCGCCGGGCCAGCAGGGACGCCGGCAGGACTCCGCGCAGGCCGAACCGGGAGACCGCCGCCGCGTGCTCGGGCACCGACCGCAGCGGGGCGAGGACGGCAGGCACGATGGCACCGGAGTCCCGGACGAGCGGGCCCATCAGCCGCCGGTAGGCGCCCGCGTCCGCGCCAAGGCCGCCGGCCGTCTCGTCGACCGAGCCGCTGACCGCGGCGGCCCTGCCGCCGTCCAGTGGGTGGGCGAAGGCCACCTTGGGGGTCAGCAGCCTGACCCCGCGTGCGGCCAGGTCCGTGCCGAGGAAGAACGGGGATGCCGCCGCGAGCGGATGCACCGCCGAGCAAAGGTCGTGGCGGAAGCCGGGCAGGGTAAGGTTCTCGGTCCGGCACCCCCCGCCGGGCGTCCCTGCGCCCTCGAAGACGTCCACCGCGAGCCCGGCGCGGGCCAGCGTCAGCGCCGCCGCCAGCCCGTTCGGGCCGGCCCCGACCACGACCGCATCCGGTGCCCTCACAGATCGATTATCTCCTGCTCGGCCGCTACGGTGACGGGCGGCCGTGCCATTGCGAGCCGCCGCCCGAGCTCGTCGAGCTCGTCATCGGTGCGGTCCGGCCGGTGGTGGAAGAGCAGGACCTGCCGGGCGCAGGCCCGTTCGGCGAGGCCGACCGCGTAGTCCGCTGCGGCGTGGCCGAACGATGCCTCCGCGGCAAGCTCGCCGGGCAGCAGCGAGGCGTCGTGCACCAGCACGTCGGCTCCGTCGGCCAGTTCCAGCGCGCCAGGGTGATACTCCCCCCAGCCGTCCGGCCCGGGCCCGAGGCTGGTCGGGCAGTGGTCCGGAATGTAGGTGACAACCGACCGCCCGTCGCTGACCCGGTAGCCGAATGTCCTGCCGCCCTTGTGCGGCACCTCCCGCGCCTCGACCGAGAACCGGCCAGCTTTCAGGTAGCCGGGGGCGGCGGTGCCGAACTCCCATGCCCCCCGCAGCTCATCCGGCCGGATCGGGAAGTGCGGCGGCGACATTCCGCGGGCGAGCACAGACTCGGCGTCCGCGCCGTCCTCCTGCTCGGGCAGCAGCAAGGTCACCCGGGCGCCTTCGGTGTCCCCGGCCCGGAAGAAGGGCAGCCCGTGCACGTGATCCCAGTGCAGGTGCGAAAGCAGGATCAGGCCGGCGTACGGCTGGCCTGCCAGCAGCGGGGTGGCCCGGCGGAGGCCGGTCCCGGCATCCAGGATGAGCGTCGGCACCGTATCGCCGTCATGGACGAGGGCCACACAGGACGTGTGGCCCCCGTAGCGGACGAACTCCGCTCCCGGCGCGGCAGTCGACCCGCGCGCGCCGCAGATGTGAATTCGCACCAATCAGCTCCCGCCCGCGTCCTCGCGCCGGTGCCCGCCGGAGAGCTCCTCCAGGGCTGCACGGTCGAGCTGGCTGGCGTCAACGGCCGCCAGCCGGCAGGCGGTGACCGTGACAAGCGAGGAGGTCCTGATGCCGCCTTCGAGATGAGCCCGCTCGCCGAGCAGCGCTCCTGGCCCGTATTCGGCCAGCCGCTCGCCGTCCCGCTCTACCCGGATGACCCCGTCCAGAACCAGGTAGACATCGCTGCCGCGGTCGCCCTGGCGGACCACCGTCGCGCCGACCGGCAGCCGGTCGATCCTTGGCTTGGCGCCACCATGCATCAGCTGCACCGACAGTGTCCGCTCCAGCGCGGTCTCGACCGCGGTGACAAGGGCCGGGGAGTCCTCGTCGCCCCACGGGCTGTGCCGGCCGAATGACTTGCCGTACCAGTCACGGAAATCGGTGAGGCCGGACTTGTGCGACAGCTGGCCCTGGCCGTCATATACCCAGTGCCGCGGAAAAGTGCTCGCGCCGGTCATCGCGAATTCCGCCCGGCCGTCGGCGTGCAGGGTGAGCGACAGGGTCGTCCAGACCAGCGGCGCCTGCCACTGGACATACGGCTTGCGCCGCACCCGCCTGGGTGCGGGCAGGCCGGTCCGGCCGCCGACCGTCTGCACGAAGCGCACCGACCCGTCCGCCCATTCCGGATCATGCTGCAGGTCCGGCAGCTGCACTGCCTGGAACCGGTAGCGCAGCCCGCCAAGCCGGACGGTGGTGGAGCCCATCAGGCCGCCCCCGCCGTAGCCGGCGCCGGCGATCCGGCCCGGCTCGTCCACCTCGATCCAGGCCCGGAGAACATTGGCGAAACGGAACCTATCGGCCTGCTGTAGTTCCGCCAGGTCGCCGAGTTCGCCGGGCGGCGGATCGTCGTAGTGGGTGAATCCGGCATCAAAGGCCAGCCGGGTTCCGCCCTCGATCGCCTCTGAAGGGATCCACGTGAGCGAGGTAACGCAGCTTTCATGTCTCATGGGCCCATGGTCGCCCCGCGCCGGCGCTGAGCGCGAGGGTACTGACTGGCCTCTCCCGGTGTACCTACCACCACGAACGCCCCGGGTGCCTGCGCTACGAGCGGCAGCCGGCTGGGCAGCGGGTCAGCCTGGCGCGGCGCGGCGAGGATGCTGGCTGGCCTGTCCGGGTGTGCTAGCACTACCGAGGCTCCGCAAGCCTGCCCACTGGCGGACCTGCGGCAGCGTGCGGACACTGGGTGGATGCAGCAGCGTTCCCGCGGCCCGGGGGTTGGCCCGATCGATGTCTTCCTCGCGGACGACAACCTGATCGTGCGCGAGGGCGTGCGCGCGCTGATCGAGCGCCACCAGGACCTCAGGGTGGTCGGCGTGGCGGCCGACTACGACGAGGTCGTGGCAGGCGCCGCCGCCACCCAGCCGCAAGTGCTCGTCACCGATGTCCGGATGCCGCCGTCTTTTCATCGCGAGGGCATCGACGCGGCGAAGGAGGTGCGCAAGCGCCACCCCGGCACCGGCGTGGTGGTGCTCTCCCAATACGACGATCCCGAGTACGCCATCGCGCTGCTTGCCGAGGGCTCGGCCGGCTACGGCTACCTGCTAAAGGACCGGGTGGCCGAGGGCAATCAGCTGGTCGACGCCATCCGGTCGGTCGCTACCGGCGGCACCGCGCTCGATCCGGCCATCGTCGAGGCACTGGTCCGGCCGGTCGTTTCTCCCGGCGGGCTGCGTCCCGCGGAGGAAGAGCTGCTTGGCATGGTTGCCGAAGGCAAGCCCATCAAGGCCATCGCCGCGGCCAGGAAGGTCCCTGCTGAGGCGGTCGCCGCCGAGGTGGAGGCGGTCTTCATCAAGCTGGCCGGCGGGGTGTCCACCGGCGACCAGGGCGCGCTGAACCGCCTCCGGCTGCTCCACCAGGCCATCGTCGACCGCGAGGAACAGGGCGAGACGCTTTCCCGGCTGCTGCCGGGCGGGCTGGCCGAGAAGCTCAGGCGCGAAACCCGCAACATCGGGGAGACCGAGCGCGTCGAGGTGACCGTCCTGATGAGCGACATCAGGTCCTATTCGACGATCGCCGAGCACGCCGACCCGAGCCAGCTGGCCGGGCAGCTGAACACCCACCGGGCGGCGATGAACCGGGCCATCCTCGGCGAGGACGGCACCGTGATGCAGTTCGTCGGCGACGCCGTCATGGCGGTCTTCGGCGCCCCGTTCGCACAGCCGGACCACGCCGATCACGCGGTGGCCGCCGCGGCTGCCATGCATGCCCTGCAGGCCGAGATCAACGCTCGGTGGGCGGCGGACGGCATGCCTGCCTTCGGGCTCGGCATCGGGCTGTCGACCGGCGAGGCGGCGGCGGCGCTGCTTGGCTCGGCCGAGCGGCTGGAGTACACCCTGGTCGGCGATACCGTCAATCTCTCCCAGCGACTGCAGCAACTGGCCGCAGCCGGCGAAACTGTGCTGTCCGGGGCCACCTGCAAGGCATTGACCGCACCGGTCGGCGCGGTCGAACTGCCCGCGCAGCTGGTCAAGGGCCGGGACACGCCGGTAATCGCCTACAAGATCATGCAGTCGGCTGCCCGGGCCGGCCGGGCTGGCCTCAGCTGCACCGCCCGCGAAGCGACAACTCAGACGGGGAAATGATGAGCGATAGCCTGGCCGTGCTGACGATGCAGGGCGTGCGCAAGACATTCGAGGCCGAGAACGCCCCGGTGCGGGCTCTGCGCGGCGTCGACCTGACCGTGGCCGGGGGTGAATTCGTCGCGCTGATGGGGCCGTCGGGTTGCGGGAAGTCCACGCTGCTTAACCTCGTGGCTGGCCTCGACGTCGCCGACGAGGGGCACATCATGGTGGCCGACGAGGAGGTCACCGGGCGCAGCGAGGACGACCTCGCCCGCCTCCGCCGCCGCCACATCGGCATCATCTTCCAGTTCTTCAACCTGCTGGAAGGCATGACGGTGCTAGAAAACGTGGCGCTGCCCGCGGTCATCGCCGGCCGCAAGCGCCGGATGGCCGAAACCAGGGCCCGCGACCTGCTCGACCTGCTCGGGATCGGCGATAAGGCGGCGGCCGTCCCCGGTGTGCTGTCCGGCGGCCAGCGCCAGCGGCTGGCCATCGCCAGGGCGCTGGCGAACGAGCCGACCCTGCTGCTCGCCGACGAGCCGACCGGGGCGCTCGACTCCGATGGCGGAGATGAGGTCATCGAGCTGCTGAGCCGGCTGCACGGCGGCGGCCAGACCATCATCCTGGTCACCCACGACGCCCACGTGGCCGCGGCCGCGCAGCGAATCGTGCGCATGCTCGACGGCCGCATCGCATCGGCACCGGCAGCGGGCGAGCCGGACCCCGGCGCGAGTGTCACGACGCAGGCGAGGTAACCGTGCACCGAGGTCCGAAGGCGCTGAGCCACACCAGCGGTCAGCTGGCGGCGGCCCCCGGCTGGCTGGCCGCGCGAACGCCGGCGGTGACCGCGGTGCGGACGCAGTGATGATGGACGCCGCCCTGCGCGATCGCCCGGCCGCGGCGCCGCCACGGGGCGGCAGCCCCGCGCGCCGCGTCCTGGCTGGAGCGCTGATGCCGGTCAGCACGGCAGCGCTCGCCGTGATCGGGCTCCTGGCGTCGGTGCGCGTCAGCCTCCCGGCCTTGCAAGCCGTCGCCTTCAGCCTGGTCCTGGTCGGCGCATTGTCGGCCGCCGTCTTTGCCAGGGCGGCGGAGCAGGTGCCGCAGTGGCAGGTGGCGTCCGGCGCGCTGGTGGCTTCGATCGCGCTGACTGCCGCGCGGATGGGCGATGCGACGCCAGCCGGGCAGCATCAGGCCGCCCGCGACGTCGCCACACTGGCCATGCCGCTCATCATCGCGATCTCCGTTCATCTGCTGCTTGCCCTGCCCGATGGCCGGCTCGGCGGACGGGGCAGGCGCGCGGGCGCGGGCCTGGCCTATGCTGCCGCCGCTGCCGCCGGCATCGTGCTCGCGGCGGCCGGCCGGCCATTCCCCGCGGCGGCGCTGATCTGGCCGCTGGCTGTGGCATGCGCTCTCCCGGCGGTGCGGCTGCGCTACCTGACCGTGGCTGGACGCGACCGGGAGCGGATGCAATGGATGAGCGCCGGCGCGGTGCTGGCGGCCGACACGGCGCTCGTGGTCGTCGTCCTGCACGTGCTCGTCGGCTGGCCGGAGCAGGTCGCGGCCGTCGCGGCAAGCTGCGCGATCTTCCTCCCGCTCGGCATGGTGGCCGGAGAGCTGCGCGGGCTCGGGCCCTACGGTGGCCGCTTCCTGGTCCAGGTGCTGTCGATAGCCGGATTCACTACGGTGGTCGCAGCCATCTACCTCGTGATCGTGCTCGGTATCGGGACGCCGCCGCACAACTCAGCGGACCGTGGGGTGCTCGGATTGTCGATGCTCGCGGCGGCGGTGGCGGCGATCGGGTACGTGCCGGCCAGGGACAGGCTCGTCGACTGGGCCACGCGGTTCGTCTTCGGCGCCCGCCAGGCGCCCGACGAGGTCCTGCGGACCTTCGGCAGCCGGCTGACCCGTGCCATCACGATGGATGAGCTGCTGCTGCAGCTTGCCGAGTCGCTTCGCAAGACCATGGGCCTTACCAGCGCCGAGGTGTTCACCGGGACCGGGGATGTGCTGGAGCGGACAGCCGCCGTGCCGGACACAGGGCCGCGGTCGATAGTGGTCACGGCGCGGGAGCGGCCGGTCGTCACGAGGGCCGGCGTATCGGGTAATGCGTGGGCGTCCGTCTGGCTGCCGATGCTGCTCGACGGGCGCGAGCGCTGCCAGCTGCGGGTTGCCTCGGTCAGTCATGCCGGCGAGCTGCTCGGGCTCATCGTCGTCGAGAGGCCGGCCGCAGCCGACGCCTTCACCGAGGAAGACGACCGCGTGCTCACCGAACTGGCCAGGCAGGTTGGCCTCGCCAGCCACAATGCGCAGCTCGATACGGCTCTGGCGACCACCCTGGACGAACTGCGCAAGCAGGCCGACGCGCTGCGCGAATCCCGGGCCAGGATCGTGGCAAGCGGTGACGCCGAGCGCCGCAGGGTGGAGCGCAACCTGCATGACGGGGCACAGCAGAACCTGGTCGCGCTTGCGGTGGGCCTGCGGCTGGCGCGGGACGTCGTCACCGACGATCCCGCTGCCGCCGCCGAGATGCTCGGCCAGATGGCCGACGACGTGAAGCAGACGATCCAGGAGCTCCGGGAGCTTGCGCATGGCATCTACCCGCCGCTGCTCGCGGACAGCGGGCTCGGCGAGGCGCTACGTGCCGCCGCCAGCCGGAGCCCGCTGTCCGCCGGGGTGGTCAGCGACGGCATTGCCAGGTACTCGCCCGAGGTCGAGGCCGCGGTGTATTTCTGCTGCCTGGAGGCACTGCAGAACGCCGCCAAGCACGCACCGGGCGCACACGTCGAGATCCGGGTCTGGGCAGAGTCCGGCGGCCTGCTTTTCACGGTCAGCGACGACGGCCCCGGCTTCGATCCCGAGCGCACAACGAACGGCCACGGCTTCGTGAACATGGCCGACCGGCTTGGCGCCATCGGCGGAACCGTCAGGTGGCAGGCAGCGCCCGGCAAGGGAGCGCAGGTGCGCGGATCGATACCGCTGGTCTGAGCGGGCCGGTCACGCGGTACCGAACGAGCCGGATGCCCTGTCCTGCCACAGCCGCCGCAGCGTCTCCGCGCCGAACTGCTCCTTGTTGACATACGCGCTCGCGCCGCTGGCCGCGGCAGCCGGCGGAAGATCATCAACGTCATAGGTAGAGCACAGGATGACGACGATATCCGGATGGGCCGCCACGATCCGGCGGGTGGCCTCGATCCCGTTCATCTCCGGCATGTTGATGTCCATCAGGACAAGCGCCGGGCGCAGCCTGTCGGCAAGCTCAATGGCCTCTGGCCCGCTGGACGCCTCGCCGGCCAGCTCGAATCCCTCTAGCCTGCGCAGGACGGCCTTAGCCGCGATGCGGAACGGTGCCTGATCATCCACGACCAGGACGGAGTGCGGGCCGGTCACGGTGTCAGCTTCGCACGAGCCGCCGGGGTTGCCGAGGGTGCTGCCATCCTCGACGCGGTGTTGGCAGCCTCCCCGCGATCAGCGGGAGCACGGGCCCGCCGCGGTCAGCCCCCGGCCGGCGCGCTGAGGAACAGCAGGACGGCCTTGACCCGGCGGTTCACGTCCCTCTCCTCAGACAAGCCCAGCTTGGCGAAAATGGAATTGGTGTGTTTCTCGACCGCGCGCTCGGTGACGGTCAGCGCGGCGGCGATCGCCGCGTTGCTCTTGCCCTGCGCCATCTCGGCCAGGATCTGCGACTCACGCGCGGTCAGTGACGACAGCGGCGACATCCGGCGCTGCGAGCGCGCCCGCACCAGCTCATCCACCACCCGCGGGTCGATCACCGAGCCGCCGCTCGCGACCGTCCTGATCGCGCGGGCAAGCTCGTCAACGCTGGCGACCTGGTCCTTGAGCAGGTAGGCACGGCCCGCCGAGCCATCTTCAAGCAGGGCAACCGCGTACCCTGGCGCCGTGTACTGGCTGAGCACCACCACGCCGGTCCGTGGCCGGTGCTGACGGAGCCAGGCAGCAGCCTGGATACCCTCGTTGGTGCCGGTCGGCGGCATCCGGATGTCGGTGATCACAACATCGGGATCGTGCTCGGTCACGACGGCGAGCAGCTCGGGAAGGTCGGACGCTACCCCCACGAGCTCGAAGTCGTCGCTCGCGGCAACCAGCCGGGAGATGCCCTCGCGCAGGAGAACATGGTCCTCGGCCAGCGCCACCCTGATCGTTGTCATCCAGCGCCATCCTGAGCTATGTCGTCGCGCGGTGATCGTAGCGCGCTCCGGGGGTGGTCAGGGAGGTCCCCGTCCGGCAAGGCTGCCGGTTCCCGGTCCAGGTTCCCGGTCCAGGTTCCCGGTCCAGGTCCCCCGGTCCAGGTCCCCCGGTCCAGGTCCCCCGGTCCAGGTCCCCCGGTCCA
>Ga0070698_100001542_pt1 | contig 25536 bp, 20 predicted proteins | sample KBSK1502metaG_FD_65477 | JGI IMG/M metagenome (GOLD analysis project Ga0070698, IMG submission 65477) | Corn, switchgrass and miscanthus rhizosphere microbial communities from Kellogg Biological Station, Michigan, USA - KBS K1-50-2 metaG | ecosystem: Host-associated > Plants > Roots >... | reverse complement strand
CTCGCGGAGCGGCAGCTGCCTGTCGACGTGTCGCCGACCTCGAACGTGCGCACCCGGTGCGTGCCGTCGCTGGCCGCGCACCCGCTGCCGTCGATGCTCGACGCGGGGCTGTTCGTGACGCTGAACAGCGACGATCCGCCGATGTTCGGCACGACGCTGAGCAACGAGTACCTGGTGGCAGGCCGCGAGCTCAGGCTGAGCGCCGCCGGGCTCGCGCGCCTGGCGGCGAACGGGGTGCGGGCGTCGTTCCTCGACGACATGGCGAAAGACGACCTGCTCGGCGAGATCGCGACGGTGCTGGCCGCACACGAATAGCGGGCGGTTCTCTCGGCGCTCGGCACATGCCGTCTGCGCGCTGCTGACCGGTAGGGTTTTGCGCAGATACGACGGAATGCGTACGGGAGCCCGATTTCATGATCGCCAGGCAGCAGCTGGCCCGCCTGCTTCCGCTGGCGCTGCTCATCGTGCTCGCCATCGTCGGCTTGCGCGGCGTCGTGCCCGCGCCGCGATGGAACGGGCCGCTGCACGCCCAGGGCGTGGCGATCGGGATCGCGCTCGAGGTCGTGCTCGGCGTGCTGCTCGTCATCACGGTGCGCCGGGACCGCGCCGCGCGGCACGCGGCGGCCACACGGCCGTACAGCGAGGCTGACGACGAGATCGGGGTGCCCGTCGCGCTGCGGTTCGCGCTCAAGTGGCTGCTCGGCGGCGGCATGGTGGCGATCGCGGCCGTGCTGATCAGCAACCTGCACCTGCACTTCTTCATCAAGCCGCACCCGTTGCCGGGCAGGCCCGCGGCCATCCCGCCGCGGCGGATCACGGTCCCGCACGCGCCGCAGCCTGCGTACCATTTTCCGCTCGGACCCGTCCTCTACGGGCTGCTCGTGTTCCTCATCGTGGCGGCGGTGGCGATCAGCCTCTGGTGGGCGTCGCGGCTGCGTCACCCGGCGCTGCCGCGCTTGCTTCCCGACGCCGAGGCCGACACCGAGGAGCTGCGCGAGGCGGTCGAGTCCGGGCGGCTGGCGTTCGCCGAACTCGACGACGCGCGGGCGGCGATCATCGCCTGCTACCTGGCGATGGAGCGCAGCCTCGCCGACCGGGGCGCGGCGCGCGGCGTCGCGGACACCCCTGACGAGCTGCTGGCGCGCGTCATCTCGGCCGGGATCGTCCACGGCGCCGCGGCGCGGCTGCTGACCGGCTTGTTCTACGAGGCCCGGTTCTCCACCCATCCGCTCGGCCGCGCCGAGCGGGACGCCGCGAGCGCGGCGCTCGACGAACTGGCCGCCGAACTCGGGGCGAGCGCCGAGGTGGCGACGTGACCGAGGAACCTGACGAGACCGGCGGCGTGAGCCCGTGGCGCGGCGCCGGACCTGAACTGACGATCGCCGCGGCCGGGGTCACCGCGGCCGCGCTGGCCGGCGCCGCGGTCGCCGGCTGGCCCGGCCTGGCGGTGGTGGCGATCACCGCAGCTGCGGTCAGCATGGTCGTGCTGCGCGGCCTGCTCCCGCGGGCGGCGGCCCATTCGGTCCGGCGGGCCAGGGACAAGCAGGTCGCGCGCCCGATCTTCGGCTACGCGCAGCGCAGGTTCGTCGTCGCCTCGAGCCTGTCCGCCACGGGGGCGTACGAGTCGGATTTGCGGCCGGTTCTCGAGCACCTGCTCGCCGCCCGGCTCGCCGAGAACCACGGCATCAACCTGTACACCGAGCCGACCGCCGCGCGCCGCGCCTTCTGCCGCGCCCGCGGCGACGAAGCCCTGTGGCGGCTGGTCGATCCGCAGCAGCTCCTGTCGACGGCGGAGCGCGACAGGCAGCGGCACAGTATCTCGCGCCGCACGCTAGCCCGGCTGGTCAACCGATTGGAGCAACTGTGACACCGGAAGAGACCGCGCGGCAGGCGGCGGACATCCTCGACGAGCTCGAGAAGGCCGTGGTCGGCCGCCGCCGGACCCTGGAACTAGTCCTGATCGGCATCCTGGCCGGCGGCCACGTGCTGCTCGAGGACCTGCCAGGGCTGGGCAAGACGCTGATCGCCCGGTCGTTCGCGCGGGTGCTCGGGCTCGACTTCGCGCGCATCCAGTTCACCCCCGACCTGCTGCCGTCCGACGTGATCGGCGCGCCGCTGTACGACCAGCGCAACGGCGAGATGGTGTTCCGTCCCGGTCCGGTGTTCACCCAGCTGCTGCTGGCCGACGAGATCAACAGGACGCCGCCGAAGACGCAGGCCGCGCTGCTCGAGGCGATGGGCGAGAGCCAGGTGAGCGTGGACGGCCAGACCAGGCGGCTGCCGGCGCCGTTCGTGGTGCTGGCGACCGACAACCCGATCGAGTACGAGGGCACCTACGAGCTGCCCGAGGCGCAGCTCGACCGGTTCCTGATGCGGCTGCGGCTCGGGTACCTGTCCGCCGCGGACGAGACGGACATGCTGCGCCGCCGGGTGGCGCGGGCCGCCGAGAACGTGCCGCTGACCGCCGTCACGACCGCGGCCGGGCTGCTGGAGATGCGCGAGTCGCTGGAGCGGGTGGAGATCAGCGAGGACCTGCTCGACTACGTGGTCGCGATCGTCGCCGCCACCCGCCGGGACCAGCAGGTCCAGGTGGGCGCGTCGCCGCGCGGCGGCCTGGCGCTCATTCAGCTGGCCCGGGGGCAGGCGCTGCTGCACCAGCGTGACTACGTGGTCCCCGACGACATCAAGCAGGTGGCCGTGCCGGCGCTGGCGCACCGGATCACGCTGCGCCCCGAGCTGTGGGTGCGGCGGGTCTCCGCCGACGACGTCGTGGCCCGGCTGCTCGGCGCCGTGCCGACCCCGCGCACCAACCCTGCCGCCCCGGCCGCGGCGGTCACCGGCTAATGGCCGGTCCCGTGCAGCAGGTCGAGGTCCGCTGGCGCCCGTCGCGGCATGCCCGCCGCCTGCTCACGCTGGCGCTCGCCGGCCTGCTGCTCGCCACGCTCACCAGGCGTCCCGAGCTAGTGGGTGTCGCGGCGCCGACGCTGCTGCTGCTCGGCGTCGCGATCCCAGGCCGCCCGGGGCGCCCGGGGCGCCCGGGGCGGCCGGCGCGGCTCGCCGTCCGGGTCGGGCTGGCCAGCAGCCGGCTGTACGAGGGAGAACTGGCCGCGGTGGACCTGGCCGTCGACGACACCAGGTTCGACACCCGGTGGCTGCTCGAGGCCGGCCGCGGCGTGGAGCCGGCCAGCGCGACCGCGGTGAACGGCGCGGCGGCCCGCTTCGAGTTCACCGTGCCGCGCTGGGGCCGACGGCAGCTCGGCTCGGCCGCGCTGGTGCTGCACGACCCCTGGCGGCTGACCGAGGGCCGGGCAGAGCTCGTGCTGCCCGCCGTGGACTGCTACCCGCAGCCGGCGGTGGAGCGCACCAGGGTGGTGCTCAGCAGGCTGCCGAACCGGCTCGGCGAGCACGCGGCGCGGGTGCCCGGCGAGGGAACCGAGTTCGCCGGCGTGCGCGAGTACGTGCCAGGCGACCGGCAGCGCGCGATCAACTGGCCGGCGTCGACCCGGCTCGGCCGCCTCCAGGTGAACACGTTCGCCGCCGAGCGCTCGCAGGACATCGTGCTAGTCGTGGACGCGACCTCGGACGTCGGCCCGCCGGGCACCTCGGCCCTCGACCTGGGGCTGCGCGGTGCCGCGGGCGCGGCGCGCGCCTACCTGGACGGCCGGGACCGGGTGGGCGTGATCTGCTACCAGTGGGGCGGCGCGCGCTGGCTCGCCCCGTCGCTCGGCAGGCGGCAGTTCTACAAGATCATCGACACGATGCTGTCGGCGGATGCCGGGTGGGGGCGCGGCGAGACGTTCAGCCGGCTGCCGCGCGCGGCGCTGCCGCCTGGCGCGCTCGTCGTGGTGTTCAGCCCGCTGCTTGACCAGCGGTTCGTCGAGACGCTGCGGGACATGCGCGAGCGCGGCTTCGGCCTGATCGTCGTCGACGTGCTGAACACCGTCCCGCCTCCCCGGCGCACGTTCAGCGACGCGATGACCAGGCGGATCTGGCGGATGGAGCAGCAGGCGATCAGGTTCTCGCTGCGCGAGCTCGGCGTCCCCGTAGTGCACTGGGACGGGTCGGCACCGCTCGACCTGCCGCTCGCCCCGTACACCCGCCGCCCGCTGGTGGTGCACCGGTGAGCGCGCCAAGGGCGCTCACCGCGGCCGCGCCCCGGCTGGCGGCCGTGCTGCTCGGCGCGGCGTGCGTCGCCTGGACGGCGGTCCCGCCGCGGAACACCGGCCTGGCCGCCCTCGCGCTGGTCGTGTCGATCATCGCGGTCGTCGCGGGCGCGCTGCGGCTGGCGCTCGCCGACGTGCCGCAGCCGGAGGAGGGGTTCTTCCTGACCGCGCCGGTCCGCGCCTGGCTGACGTTCCTCGCGGTGCTCAGGGGCCTGCCCTGGGAGGAGATCGCGGTCGTCGCGCTGCTGTGGCTCGAGGTGCAGCACCCGGCCAAGCCCTGGCACACCGCCGCGCTCGGCTTCGGCCTGGCCGCCTACCTGCTCGCGGTGCACATCGCCGAGTCGGGCGCGCCCGCCGGGCGGCTGCTGCGCCGCCAGGCGAAGGTGCTGCTGGCCGGCGCCTGCCTGCTCGCGCTCGGCGCGGGTTTCGCCATGCTGCCCGCCGCCGGCCCCGGCGCGGGCTCCGCCCTGCTGCGCGTCCTCGCGGCCGCCGCGGTCGTGGCGGCCGCCGCCCTGGTCCTGCCCTGGCGCGATTAACGCTGCGGCCGGGGAGTCGCCACGGACCCGTTCGGGATAATGAAGAATCTACGGGAGCAGGACGATCTTGCCCCGGATGTGGCCCGTGCCCAGCCTCGCGTAGGCCTCGCGGACCTGGTCCAGCGGGTACGTCGCCGCGATCGGCACCTCCAGCTCGCCGGCGGCGATGAGCCGGGCGAGCTCCGCGAGGTTCGCGGCGCTGGCCCCGACGGCGTTGCCCTCGGACTTGACGCCGTACTCCTGCACCGCGTCGAAGCGGACGATCGTGTCGACGCGGGACGGCTCGACGCCGAGCTCGTTCATCGCGAACTCCACGTAGTCGCCGCCGTAGGTGTCGATGAACGCGTCCACCTGCGGCGTGGTCAGCAGGGCGTCGAAGATGCGGCCGACGAGGTCCTCGCCGTACTTCACCGGAATCGCGCCGTGCTCGCGGAGCCATTCGAGGTTGTCCTGCCCGGCGATGCCGACCACCGTGGCACCGGCCCGCCTGGCGAGCTGGACAGCGAGCGAGCCGACGCCGCCCGCCGCGCCGGAGATGGCCAGGGTGTCGCCGGCCTTGAGGTTCACGGCACGGACGGCGGCCCATGCGGTGAAGCCGACGACACCCAGCGCGCCGGCTGCCTCCCAGGGCACGCCCGCGGGCTTCGGCGTCAGGTTCTCCGCGTCGACCACGGCGTACTCGGCCTGGGCGGACCTGGTGTCGACCCAGCCGATGACCTCGTCGCCCGGCGCCACGGTCGTGACGTCAGGGCCGAGCCGGTCGACGATGCCGGCCAGGTCGCTGCCCTGCCCGCTCGGGAACGTGGACGGCCATCGCGCGTGCAGCAGGCCCTCGCGGATCTTCGCCTCGCCGGGGTTGATGCCCGCCGCCCTGACCCGGACCAGCACCTGCCCGGCGCCGGGCTCTGGCACTGGCACGTCGGCCACCGTCAGGACGTCCACGTCGCCGTACTGGTCGAAACGTACCGCCTTCATCGCCGTCTCCCGTCGTCGTTCCTTCGCCGATCGCCACCAGCCCTCGGTAGCACTACCGGTTATACCGGGCGAGATTCCTTGCCGGGACAACGGCCCGGGCGGTTACAAACGGGGGCATCCGGGGGGAAGATCATCCTGTGCAACGGCAACGACAGCGTAAGTCAGCGTAGACCGGGAGGCTGGGATGCCGGAGATCGTGCGGGCTGGCCTCGTCCAGCAGGCGTGGACCGGGGACAAGGATTCGATGACCGCGGCCGCGGTCGCGCACATCGCCACCGCCGCCTCGGCCGGGGCGCAGGTGGTGTGCCTGCAGGAGCTGTTCTACGGACCGTACTTCTGCCAGGTGCAGGACGCGGACTACTACTCGTACACCGAGGCGATCCCTGACGGACCCACGACGGCCCTGATGCAGGACGTCGCGAGCCAGCACGGGGTCGTGCTCGTGATCCCGATGTACGAGGCGGAACAGGCAGGGGTGTACTACAACACCGCGGCGGTCATCGACGCCGACGGCACGTACCTGGGCAAGTACAGGAAAAACCATATTCCGCAGGTGAAAGGCTTCTGGGAGAAGTTCTACTTCCGGCCTGGCAATCTCGGCTACCCGATATTCGACACGGCGGTCGGCCGGATCGGCGTCTACATCTGCTACGACCGGCACTTCCCTGAAGGGTGGCGGGCGCTCGGCCTGGCCGGCGCGCGGATCGTCTTCAACCCGTCGGCGACGTCCCGGGGACTGTCCTCCTACCTGTGGCGGCTCGAGCAGCCGGCCGCCGCAGTCGCCAACGAGTACTACGTCGGGGCGATCAACCGGGTCGGCGTCGAGCCGCTCGGCGACAACGAGTTCTACGGGGGCTCCTACTTCGTCGACCCGCGCGGGCAGCTGGTCGGGGCGGCGGCGGTGGACGACGCCGACGAGGTGATCGTCCGCGACCTGGACATGGACAAGCTGACCGAGGTCAGGGACCTGTGGCAGTTCTACAGGGACCGCCGCCCCGACTCCTACGAGAGCCTGGTCAAACCATGAGCATCTTGATCAGGGGCGGCACGGTGGTGACCGCCGGAGGGACGCTGGACGCGGACGTGCTGATCGTCGGCGAGAAGATCGCGGCGGTGCTCGCCCGCGGCTCGGCGACCGACGCGGCGACGTTCGCGGCCGCCGGCGCGGCGGCTGACGCGGAGCCGGACGCGGACGTGCTGATCGATGCCATCGGGAAGTACGTCATCCCTGGCGGGATCGACGGGCACACGCACATGGAGATGCCGTTCGGCGGCACGTTCTCCGTCGACACCTTCGAGACTGGCACCAAGGCCGCGGCGTGGGGCGGCACCACCACGATCATCGACTTCGCCGTGCAGGCGAAGGGCACCAGCCTGCTGGCGACCCTGGACAAGTGGCACGAGAAAGCCGACGGCAACTGCGCCATCGACTACGGCTTCCACATGATCGTCTCCGACGTCAACGACGCGACGCTCAAAGAGATGGAGTCGTGCATCGGCGCCGGGGTGACGAGCTTCAAGATGTTCATGGCCTACCCGGGCGTGTTCTACGCGACCGACGGCGAGATCCTGCTGGCGATGCAGCAGGCGTCCCGCACCGGGGCCACGATCATGATGCACGCGGAGAACGGCATCGCGATCGACCAACTGGTCGCCCAGGCCATCGCCGCGGGCCACACGGACCCGGTGTACCACGGGCTGACCAGGCCGCCCGAGCTCGAGGGCGAGGCCACCAGCAGGGCGATCACCCTGGCGCGGGTGGCCGACTGCCCGCTCTACATCGTGCACCTGTCCGCGGCGCACGCGCTCGCCGCGGTCGCCGCGGCGCGGGACGCCGGGCAGAACGTGTTCGCCGAGACCTGCCCGCAGTACCTCTACCTGTCGCTCGACGACCTCGCGCGGCCGGACTTCGAAGGCGCCAAGTTCGTCGCCTCGCCGCCGCTGCGCACCCCGGACCATTCGGCCGCCCTGTGGCGCGGGCTGCGCACCAACGACCTGTCGATCGTGTCCACCGACCACTGCCCGTTCTGCTTCAAGGAGCAGAAGGAACTCGGCCGCGGCGACTTCTCCAAGATCCCCAACGGCATACCGGGCGTGGAGCACCGGATGGACCTGCTGCACCAGGGCGTGGTCGCCGGCGAGATCACCCTGTCGCGCTGGGTGGAGACGTGCGCGACAACGCCGGCCCGGATGTTCGGCCTGTACCCGCGGAAGGGTGTCATCGCCGCGGGGGCCGACGCCGACATCGTCATCTACGATCCCGCCGCCAAGCAGACGCTCTCCGCGGCCACCCACCACATGAACGTGGACTACTCGGCCTACGAAGGGATGGAGATCACCGGCAAGGTCGACGTCACCATCTCCCGCGGCCGCGTGGTCGTGGCGGACGGGGAGTTCCGCGGCGCCGCCGGGCAGGGCGCCTTCCTGTCCCGCGATCTCAACCAATACCTGCTCTGAACGGTGAGGGGGGCCCATGGAGTTCGGGGTAGTGCTGCAGCCAAACCCGCCCGCAAGCGGGCTGATCGCCATGATGAAGCGCGCCGAGGCCGGCGGCTTCGGCTACGGGTGGACGTTCGACTCCCACGTGCTGTGGCAGGAGACGTTCGTCCTGTATCCGCGCATCCTGGAGTCCACGTCTACGATGATCGTCGGGCCGATGGTCACGAACCCGGGGACGCGGGACTGGTCGGTGATCGCGTCGACGTTCGCCACGCTGAACGACAGCTTCGGCAACCGGACGATCTGCGGTATCGGCCGCGGCGACTCGGCCCGCCGGTACATCGGGCTGCCGCCGGTGTCGCTGTCCACCCTGTCGTCGGCGATGACGGTGATCAAGGGGCTCGCCGAGGGGCGTGAAGTCGAGCACCACGGGCAGCCACTGCGGATCCCGTGGGTCAAATCCGGCTCGCTGCCCATCTGGATGGCGGCCTACGGCCCGAAGGCGCTGCGGCTGGTCGGCGAGCAAGCCGACGGGTTCATCCTGCAGACCGCCGACCCGGACATCGCGCGCTGGACGTTCGCCGCGGTGCGCGCGGCGGCGCTCGACGCCGGGCGCGACCCGGCGTCGATCACGATGTGCGTAGCGGCGCCGGCCTACGTGGGCCCGGATCTCGCGCACCAGCGGGACCAGCTGCGCTGGTTCGGCGGGATGGTGGGCAACCACGTCGCCGACCTGGTCGCCCGCTACGGCACAGAAGGGCCGGTGCCGCGCGCCCTGACCGAGTACATCGAGGGCAGGTCCGGGTACGACTACAGCCATCACGGGCGGGCGGGGAACCCGTCGGCGGAGTTCGTGCCCGACTCAATCGTCGACCGGTTCTGCCTGGTGGGGCCCGCGTCGGCGCACATCGAGCGGCTGGCGGAGCTCGCGTCGATCGGGGCGGACCAGTTCGCGATCTACCTGATGCACGACGACGAGGAGAACACCCTCGACGCCTACGCCGAGGAGATCATGCCGGCGCTGCGCTAACGCGGCCGGCGACGTTCCCGTGCCGCGGTCACGGCACGGGGACGTTCGGCGATCCCAGGCAGGCGAGTGTGGGCGCGGCGGGCACGGTCTGGTGCTCAGGCAGCGTCCCGGCCAGGGCGTACTGGGTGAGCTGGGTGGTCAGCTGGGCCGTGCCTGCCGCGTTGGGCGTGTCCGACAGTTCAAAGTAGTTGCGGCCCGGCGACTGCCGCTGCGGTGCCCCCGGATAGTAGAAGGGGGTGGATCCGGCTTTCCGCTTCGCGGGATTCGCCCAGCCGCAGACGTTGAAGTACAGCGCGTCCGCCGCCGGCTCCCCCACGGCGAGCACCAGGGCCTTGCCGCCGGCCGTGGCGTTCCACGCCTGGCTGAAGGAGCCGGTGACGTCGGTGAGCGGCAGCGCGAGAGCCGTGGCGATCGCCACCGCGGTGCTCATGCTCGTCTTGTCGGCCGCGTACAGCACAAGCGGGTGGGCGGTCGGCAGCGTCCGGCCCGCTGGCACCACGCTGACGAGAACGAACGAGTTGGCGACGGGCTTGCCGCCCGCGGTCACCGTGATCGGCAGGCTGTACCGCCCGGCGGCTAGCGACTTGGACGGCGCCAGGGTCACCCCGACCGAGAGGACCGCGGTGCGCCAGAGGTCCACGTTGCCGGCGCTCGGCGACACCGTCAGCCCCTTGGGCGCGGCGACCTGCCACCGGACGGTGACCGGCGTGTTCGGCACACCTTGCAAGGTCAGCCGCACGCTGGCGGTCTGTCCCGGCGCCACCCGCAGTTCGCTCGGCACGGCGCTCTCGTTGGGTCCGTGGAGCACCGGCACGGCGGGCAGGCCGGCCACCAGCCCGTCGGCCGCGTCGCCGTCCATGTTCACGGTTGCGCCGCCCCACGTCTCGTTGTGCGGGCCCGCGTACTGGTGCAGCCGCTGGTGATTCGCCCAGTCCCCGTTCGGCACGGCGTGATCGGTCAGCACCGGCTCGCTGTTCCAGTCGGCGATCCAGATGTCGTCGGGACGCGGGTAACCGCCGTTACCGTACTGGCGGGCCAGGTCCGTGATGCCGGAGCTGGCGCTCGAGTACACGCCGGAGACGTAGCCGGCCGCGTGCAGCCCGCGCGTCCACCCGCCGAGGAAGTTGAGCACGGCACGGGTGCAGGCGGACTGTCCCGTCTGATAGCCCTCCATGTCGAAGTACACAGGCGTGCCCGGACCGAATCCGAATGCCCGCGCGGCGGCGACCGCGCTCCTGGCCTCGGACTGGCCTTCCGCGGCCGCCTGCGACGGGTTGATCTTCGCGACGAAAGGAACGTTCGTGCACGGCGCCTGCCTGCCGACCCAGAGCGGCGCGAACCGCCACCCTTCCGCGGCCACCTTGCCCACCCAGGCCGGGGTGAAGTTCCCGTAGCTGCAGGCCCAGTTCATCCCGCCCAGGTAAGTGGCGACGACCCGGTAAGGAGAGGAGAGCCACGACGTCATCGTCGCGGCGGAGGGAACCGTACACGTGTCGAACCCGAGTCCGGTCCCGGGCAGCCCCGACAGCCTCACGGCGGCCGCGCTCGCCGCCGCCTGCTGCGCGGAGCCCGCCTGCGCTGAGGCCGCCTGCGCTGAGGCCGCCTGCCCGGTCACCAGTTCCGATCCGGTCGACATCAGCCCCTGGGTGGCGGACGGCGCGCTGACCGCCGCGGTAGTGGACACGCTGGACCCGGACGCCGTGCCGGTTTGCGTCGCGCCGGCCAGGATCGCGCGGATCTGCGTCTCGTTCGCGCCGAAAGCCGCCGAGACGAGGACGCCGGCCACGGGAACCTCGACCTGGAGCGTACTGCTGGCCGCTGCGGCAGCCGCGGCGGCGGCGGGCAGCGTGGCCTGCTGCGGCAGGGCCGCGCTCGTGCCGGGCAGCACGACGGCCGACGACGGCGCGCTGGCCGGGCTGGCCGCCTGGATGAGCAGCGACTCGGTGTGGCCGAGGGCAGCGGCGGGGCAGTCCTGCGCGCTGCCAGGGGTGCCGAGGTACACCGCGTGGACGTTGAACAGGACACAGTGCGACGGGTCCGTGGTCAGGTCATAGACGGCCCAGGACCCCGGCACCTGGATTTGGTAGCCGTGGTACTGCACGACGCGCGTGACCGGGGTCTTGGTCGCGTGCGAGTCCAGGGGCTGCGGAGGCGGCGCGTTCGCCGAAGGATTGCCCGCTAGCGCGGCTTCCGCGGCCGCCTTCGCCTCCGGGTTGCCGGGCACCGGGGTCGCGGCCGATACGGCTTGCGTGGATGCGGTCCGCGTGGCCGCGTTTCGTGCGGCCGCTTTTTGCGCGCTTGGCGCCCCGGACGAGTGCGGACCGCTGGTGACGGCGAGCGCGAGCGTCGCCGCCAACCCGACGGCAACCGCGAGCGCGAAGTAACGGCGTCGCACGCTAGCGGCGTCGCGGTTGCCGGACGGTCCCATGCTCTCCCCCAGAAACTTCAGGTAAGCCGCGACAGAAGTTACTAAGGGTGGATCATCAGTCTCAATCACCGCACCCGGCGTTTCGCCGGACAATTTTCATGATTAGCCGGTGGCGCCGGGGATTCCGTCGTCTGTGCGACCGCTTCTTGCTGTTATCAGCCTCATTGCTCGACGCGCCCAGTTCCTTGCTGTTATCAGAGGCTGGCGGGCGAACGGCCCTGGTCAAGACCGTTACGGCGGGTGCTGGCGATCGGCGCGGGCAGCCCGCCGAGGATGACTTAGGGCGCGAAATGGACGTTCTGTGTCCGGTTTGTGGTGATTTTGACGTCACTTTCGCGCCCTAAGTCGCGCCGAGCGGCCTGTCAGCGGATATATGGGCTGTGATGGGCGGGGTGGCCGCGGCGGACCACTTCGCGACCGCACTGGCGGGGGGTGCGGCGGGCGGGGGCGGCGAGATGGCCGCGAGGTATCGTCGCGTCATGAGAGTGCGTGATATGCGGAAGCTCGTGCAACTGCGTCCGGTGTCACTGAACCCCACGGAACGCCGCCTCGCCGCCTGTTACGACGTCTCCGACTTGCGCAAGGCCGCCAGGCGGCGGATTCCCCGGCCCGTCTTCGACTACGTCGACGGGGCGGCGGACGAGGAGATCGCCGTCAAGGCGAACGAGGCCGCGTTCCGGGCGTGGCGGTTCTTGCCCCGCGCGCTCGCGGGGGTGGGGACGCTGGACACGACGACGCCGGTGCTCGGATCCCCGCTGCCGGTGCCGCTGCTGCTCGGGCCCGCCGGGTACACGCGGATGATGCACCCGGACGGGGAGATCGGGGCGGCGCGCGCGGCGCTGCGGCACGGGCTGCCGTACACGCTGTCCACAATGGCGGCGACCGGAATCGAGGAGCTGCGCGCCGGGGTGGGCGACGCCGCACCGGGCTCGCTGTGGTTCCAGCTGTACGTGACGAGGGACCGCGCTCAGGCGCATGATCTGGTGCGACGGGCGGCGGACAACGGGTACGGGACGCTCATGGTGACCGTGGACACGGTCGTGGCAGGCAACCGAGTGCGTGACCTGCGCAACGGGCTGACCATACCGCCGTCGCTCACCGTGGGCACCATCGCCCAGGTGGGCGTCAAGCCCGGGTACTGGTGGCGGCTGCTGAGCGGGCCGGCGCTGGACTACGCCAACTTCGCTGGCGGCCCGCGGACGACGATACGGAAGACAGCGGAGTTCTTCGACCCGGACGTGACCTGGTCCGACATCGAGGACGTGCGGTCCAGATGGGCGGGCAAGCTGCTGATCAAGGGGCCGCTCGGCCCTGCCGACGCGCGCCGTGCCGTGGAGCTCGGCGTGGACGGGCTCCTGCTGTCCAACCACGGCGGCCGGCAGCTGGACCGTGCCGTGGCGCCGGCCGACTTGATCACGCCAGTGCGGGAGGCGGTCGGGCCCTCGTTCACGCTGCTCGCGGACTCGGGGATCAGGCACGGTGCGGACGTCGTCGTGGCGCTGGCGCTCGGCGCGGACGCCGCCGTACTGGGCCGCGCGTACCTGTACGGGCTGATGGCCGGCGGATCGGCCGGAGTAGACCGGGCGCTCGACCTGCTGACCGGCCAGTTCCGGTCGACGATGCAGCTGCTCGGCGTTACCTCGGTCGCGGACCTGCGCAAGCGCGGCCGCGAGCTCATCACCCGGGCGGCGCCATGATCTCATCGAGCCAGCTGCTCGGCTACGCGCTCGCGTCGTTCCTCATCATCGTCGTGCCAGGACCCGGGGTGCTGTTCGTGGTCGGCCGTGCGCTCGCGCACGGCCGGCGGACGGCCATCGCGACCGCCGTGGGGCACGCCTGCGGCAACTACGTGGTGGCCGCCTGCGTCGCCGTCGGCCTCGGCACGCTGCTCGAGCGCTCGGCGCAGGCGTTCATCGCGGTCAAGCTGGCCGGGGCGCTGTACCTGGTCTGGCTGGGCGTGCAGGCGATCCGGCACCGCCAGGCGCTCGCGGAGGCGATGTCCGGCGCGGTCCCGGCGCGGGCGGGCTGGCGCGCGCTGCGGGACGGGTTCGTGGTCGGCGTGACGAACCCGAAGGCGTACATCTTGTTCGGCGCGATCCTGCCGCAGTTCGTGAACCGCGGCGCCGGGCACGTCCCGGCGCAGATGCTGCTGCTCGCCCTGGTGTCCGTGTCCATCGGGGTGCTGTCCGACTGCGCGTGGGGGCTGGCCGCCAGCGCGGTCCGCGCGTGGTTCGCGCGATCGCCACGGCGGTTCGCGCTCGTCGGCGGCGCCGGCGGCCTCGCGATGATCGGCGTTGGTATCGCGGTCGCGCTCACCGGGCGGAAAGACTGAGGCTCACCCCGCGAATTCCCGTCTTACGGGCGCGGCGGCAGCGGCGGGCGGCGCTTGACGGGCCCGCTGGCCACGTCGGGCAGCGGGGCCGGCGGGTTCTCCGCGAGCAGGTCAAGCGCGCGGTCGACGGCCACCTCGAGCTGGGGATCGCGGTCCGCGGCCCAGTCGTCCGGGGTGATCAGCACCTCCGTGTCCGGATCCACGCCGTGGTTTTCCACCCCCCAGCCATAATCGGTGAACCAGAAGGCAGCCCTCGGGACGGTGATGTGCGTACCGTCGACTAGGCCATGCGACCCGTAGATGCCGACTACTCCGCCCCACGTCCGGGCGCCGATCACCGGGCCGAGATGCAGCAAACGGATGGCCGCGGTCACGATGTCGCCGTCCGAGCCCGCGAACTCGTCGGCCAGCGCGACGACCGGGCCGCGGGGCGCCTCTTCCGGGTAGCTCTGCGGGCGCAGCCAGCGGCCGAAGTCCCAGCCGATCACCCGCCTGGCCAGCTTCTCCACGATGAGCTGCGACGTGTGCCCGCCGCGGTTGCCGCGGACGTCCACGATCAGTGCCTCGCGGCCCATCTCGGCGCGCAGGTCGCGGTGCAGGTGCGCCCAGCCCTCCCCCATCATGTCGGGGACGTGCAGGTAGCCGATCCGCCCGTCGGACCTGGCCCGGACGAACTGGCGGCGCCCGGCCACCCAGTCCTGGTACCGCAGCCGCCGCTCGTCGTGCAGCGGCACGACGACCACGCGGCGGGTTGCCGCGGCCTGGTCCGCGTCGCCCGCGTCGGGAGGCGCGGACGCCACAGCCGGGTCGCTGGAGGCAGGGGGTCCGTCAGCCTTCGCGGAGTCGTCGGGCTCCCCGGAGTCGTCGGGCTTCCCGGAGTCGTCGGGCTTCGCGGAGTCGTCGGGCTTCGCGGAGTCATCGGGCTTCGCGGAGTCATCGGGCTTCGCGGAGTCGTCCGCGTCGTCCCCGTCCTCCTCCTCCAGCGCCGCCTTCGGCGGCACCGGGACCAGGGACGGGTCCGCCGGGCGGATCGTCAGCTCCACGGGCTTGCCCGCCGTTCCGGCCAGCGCCGGCCATGGGCCGTACACCGGGTCCACCGGGCGGCCGTCGACCTCGAGGATCTCGTCACCGGCCAGCACGGCGACCCCGGGCGCGGCGAGCGGCGACCGGGCGCGCGGGTCGGACGACTCGCCTGGCAGCACCCGGTCCACCAGCCAGCGCCCGTCCGGGGCGCGCGAGACGTCGGCGCCGAGCAGCGCGGCGGCCGCGCCGCGGGCCGAGGTGCGCGCGGTGAACACGGTGGTGTTCATGACGTAGGCGTGCGAGGTGCCGAGTTCGGCGGCGACCTCGTAGAGCAGGTCGGCGAACTCCAGCGACGAGCCGATCCGCGACAGCAGGAACCGGTAGGAGCCGAGCACCCCGTCCCAGTCCACCTCCGACATCCCCGGCGTCCAGAAGTCCCTGCGCAGCAGCCGCCCGGCTTCGTCGTACGCGTGCTCCCACAGGGCCGCCGGGTCGGCGAGAAACCGGGCCCTGGACAGGTCCACGGACACCGCGTCGTCCGACGAGCCGTTGTCCGCCTTGCGGTCGCTGGGGACGACGCGCAGTTCCGACCCGTCCCGCAGCACCAGCCGCGTCCCGTCGCCGCTGACCGCGTACCCGTCGACCTCGCCCGCCAGCGTGCTCTCCTCGCGCTTGCGCAGGTCGAACCGCTCCAGCGCCGGCCGCGGCCGGTCCTCGTCCAGTTCCGCCGCGCCCTCGCCGAGCACGCCGGACAGCCGGGAGCGCAGCCAGACCAGGCCGCCCTTGACCGCGCCCAGATCGTAGTACCTGGCCTCGTCCACCGGGACCGCGATCACCCGGGACGAGATGTGATCGGTGTCGACAGTCACCGGCGGACGTTCCGGAGAAGAATCTTTTGAATTCTCCCCCGAGCTGACCGAACGGCCGCCCGGCCGCGGCCCGAACGGCGACAGCGTGCCGGCGGCCAGCGGTACCAGGTACGGACGGCTGCCGAACGGGAACGACAGGTCGAACGAGTGCGCGTCGTACACCGGGTCGAACGTGCGCCGGGACAGGAACGCCAGGTACAGGCCGTCGCCAGTGAAGACCGGCTCGCTGTCGGCGAACCGGCCGTCGGTCACGTCCACGGTGAACCCGTCCGCGACCCGGGCCAGCCGGATCCGGCTCAATGGCCGCGGCCCCGGCTGCGCCCAGGCCAGCCACGCCGAGTCCGGTGACCAGGCCAGCTCGTCGATGTCGCCGTCATCGCCGGCCGCGAGCTCGGTGACCTCGCCCGACTCGACGCTGACGAGCAGCAGCCTGCCGTTGTGCGCCCCGACGGCCACCGTGGATCCGTCCGGGGACGGCGCGATGTTGCTGACGCTGCCGAGCTGGCCGGCGGCGAGGGTCGCCGGGGCGGCGGCCGGGGCGCCAGGCTCCGCGTCGAGTGCCGTGACGACCAGCGCGTCCGCCCCGCCGGCCCCCTCGGCGCCGTCGGTCACCCAGACGACCTTGCCGGCTGTGCCGAGCAGCCGGGGCATGCGCGCCCGGCCGGCCGACGCCACAGACAGCGCACGGGCCGGGCCGTCGGTGTGCGTCAGCCAGTGCACGGTGCCGCGCACCTCGACCACGCTGGCCTTGCCGGTCTCGTCGCAGTCGAGGTCGCCGAGGTGGTCGCTCGCGGTGATCAGCTTGGCGGCGCGGGCGCCGGGCGGCGAGCTGAGGTCGATGTCCAGCTTTCGCGGCGCGGCGGCGTCCAGGCTGTCCAGGATCCAGATGTCGCCCGCGACGTGGTAGACGATCCTCATCCCGTCGGTCGCCGGGTTGCGGACGTAGAAACCGTCGTGGTCGGTGTGCCGCCGCAGGTCGCTGCCGTCGAGCGCGGACGAGTAGATGTTGCCGGTGCCCTCGTGGTCGGCGAAGAACACCAGCCGGCCGCCGATGAGCATCGGCGCCGCGAGCTGGCCGTCCAGATCGCTCAGCACCCGGGTGAAGAGCGGATCGTCGCCGGTCGCGACCCAGAGCCTGCCCCGGGTGCCGCCCCGGTAGCGCTTCCAGAAGGCGGGGTCGCCGCTCATCCGCCCGGTCAGCAGCGCGGTGCCCGTCTCCTCCACGGCCAGGTCGTTGACCTGGCCGAACGGCAGCCTGCGCGGCGGCGCGTCGAGCGGCACGGCGTACGCCCAGCTGTACTGGCCGCCTGGCTGGCCGGCGGAGGAGACCGCGAGCACCTCGCCGTCCCTCGTCCAGCCGCTGACGCGGGTCCGCGGGTCGCCCCAGTAGGTGTGCCTGGTGGCAGGGCCGCCGTCCGCGTCGGCCGTGTACACCTCGGGTCCGCCGTCCCGCCAGCTGGTCCAGGCGATCGTGGCGCCGTCCCTGGCGAATCGCGGGTTGCTGACCTGCATGCCGTCCGAGGTCAGGCGCCAGGCGCGGCCGCCGGCGGCCGGGGCGAGCCAGATGTCGTCTTCGGCGACGAAGGTAAGGAGATCACCGTGAACGTGGGGAAACCGGAGGTATCCAGGCGATGTCACGCGGCCAATCCTACGGGCGGTAGTCGGCGATTCAGAACTAGGTCACAGCCAGCCGCGTTCCTCCGCGACGCGCAGCGCCTCGGTCCTGTTGCGGGCGCCGGTCTTCTGGATGCAGGCGGACAGGTAGTTCCGCACGGTCCCCTCCGACAGGTACAGCGCCGCCGCGATCTCGGCGATCGTGGCGCCGTCCTGGCTCGCCACGAGGACGTCCCGTTCCCGCGGGGTGAGCGGGCTGGCGCCCTCGGCCAGCGCGGCGGCGGCCAGCTCCGGGTCGATGACCCGCTGCCCGCTGAGCACCTGCCTGATCGTCCTGGCGAGCCGGTCCGCCGGGGAGTCCTTGACCACGAAGCCTGAGGCGCCGGCCTCCATGGCGCGCCGCAGGTAGCCGGGCCGTCCGAACGTGGTGAGGATGACGATCTTGGTGCCGGGGCTGGCCTGGCTGAGCTCGGCGGCGGCGGTGAGGCCGTCCACGCCGGGCATCTCGATGTCCAGCAGCGCGACGTCCGGCTTGCTGGCCAGCGCGGCCGGCGTCACCTCGTCGCCGCGGCCCACCTGGGCGACGACCTCGATGTCGTCCTCGAACGACAGCAGCGCCGCCAGGGCTTCGCGGATCATCTCCTGGTCTTCGGCGAGCAGCACCCGGATGGGAGTCACGTGGTTACGGTAACGCCCGCGGCGGCGGAAACCACGAGAGCCACCGGCACCGTCGCGATAAGGAGGAAGCCTTGGGCGCCCGGGCGCAGCTCCAGGCCGCCGCCGACCGCGCACAGCCGCTCGGACATCCCGTGCAGGCCGGTGCCGGCACCGGCCGGGATCTCGGCCGGCCGGTCCGGGTCCGCGGTCTCCCCGCCCGGGCATCCCCGGCCGTCGTCGCGAACCTGCAGCGAGAGCGTCTGCGTCTCGTCGTGACGGATGAGGCGGATGAAGCAGTTCTTCGCGCCCGAGTGACGGATCACGTTCGTGACCGCCTCGCGCAGGCACCAGGCCAGCGCCGCCTCCGCGTCCGGGTCGAACGTGCCGGACAGCAGCGTGAGCTCCGGGTCGTCGTGCGGCGCGATCCCCGCGCTCTCCAGGGCGGTGCGCGCAGTGATGACCTCGATCGCGAGCGTGGGGCGCCGGTACCCGCTGATCGCCTCGCGGATGTCGTGCAGGGTCTGCCGGCTCACGACCGCGACCTGCTGGATCTCGTCGGCGACCCGGTCCCTGTCGGGGCCTTCCGGCAGCCGCTCCAGCAGCCGCGCCGCGAGCTCGGACTTCAGCGTGATCAGGGACAGCGACTGGCCGGTCAGGTCGTGCATGTCCCTCGCGAGCCGCAGCCGCTCCTCGCTCGCGGCGTGCTTCGCCACGTCTTCGCGCGCCTGGCGCAGCTCCCACATCAGCTTCATCTGCGTCCGGAAGCCGGACATCGTGATGCCGACGAACACCACGGGGATCAGCGTGATCAGCATGTCCGAGATGTCGTCGTGGCCGAGCCAGCCGAAGAAGAAGTAGCAGGCGGCGACGCCGAACACCGCGCGCATCGCCCACCGCCGGTCAGGCACCGCCCAGCCGACGGCGGACGACACGTAGATCCACACCACGCCGCCGCCCACTCCTCCGCCGTGGAACATCAGGTTGAAGGCGGCGGCCAGCGGGAACAGCAGCCAGACGGCCCACCGGGCCAGCCCCGGGCGCTCGTCCCACTGGATGACCGCGACGATAAACATGGCGCAGAACGCGAGGGCGACGGCGACCCCCGCCACCTGGAACAGGACACTGTGCTGGTGGCCGGACAAGGTGGACAGCGGCTGCGCCAGGTAGATCAGCCAGATGGCGGAGAACAGCAGCCGCAGCCATCGCCAGCCGCGGGGCCGCAGCTGACCGAAACCCCCGCTCAGCAGGCTTTGATCAGCAGTCTCGGTCACGGCGATCCACCATCCGTTCCGTGTGACGGGTTTCTTATCAGACAGTCTCCGCCATCGAGCGCACCGAGAGCGTCGCGAGAGCGGCGAAGACCGCCAGCCAGACGAACAGGCCGAGGACCAGGTACCCCGGCACTGACACATTCTCGAGGACGTCGGTGGAGATCTTGATCGCCTCGTAGGTGGGCGTGGCCTTGCCGATGTTGCCCAGCGCGCCGCTGAGCGGGAACCAGACGCCGCCGAGGATGGTGAACACGAGGTAGAACATCAGCGTGATCGGCTGCGCCTGGTCCGGCGGGTACCGGTAGCCGATCGCGACCGCGAGCGCGGCGAAGATCGTCGAGCCGAGCCAGACGATGACCCCGACCACGACCCACTGCCAGAGCGCCAGGTGCACGCCGCCGTAGAACCGGCCGAGCAGCAGCACGATCACTATCGACACGATCGTGGTCGCCATGGCCGTAAGAATCTTGGCGATGACATAGCCGCTCGCGGGCAGCGGGGTGAGCCGCAGCTGCCTGATCCAGCCGACCTTGCGCTCTTCGGAGATCCTGATGGCGTTGCCGTTGAGCGCGCCGGCGAACGCGCCGAACGTCGCCATCGCGATCATGTAGTAGGCCGAGAAGGACACACCGTAGGCGGTGGTCTTGCCCTGCTTGGCGAAGAGCAGATAGAGGACCACGGGCAGGCCCACGGTGAACAGCAGATACCTTCTGTTGCGGCGAAGCCGGTTGATCTCCGCCTGTGTCAGCAGCAAGATGCCGCGCATTTGTTTTCGTCTCCCTCGGTACAGTCAGCGTGCGGGCGCGGACTCGGTCTCGCCGGCTTGGTCGTCTTCCGCCGTGATGGCGAGGAACGCCTGCTCGAGGCCGAGGCTGCCGATCTCGACCTCGCTCGGCCGGTAGCCGGCGTCGAGCAGCGCGTACAGCGTCGCGTCGGAGTCGCCGGTCTGGAGCTGCACGAAGTCGTGCCTGGTCTCCAGGCTGACGATGCCTGGCAGGCCGAGCAGGAACGTCTCGTCGGCTCCGTCGAGGTGGAACGACATTCGCTTGGCGCCGGCCCGCTTCTTGATGTCGTCCGGCGTGCCGTCGGCGAGCAGCCGTCCCCGGTTGATCACCAGGATGCGGTCGGCGGCCTGGTCGGCCTCCTCCAGGTAGTGGGTCGCGAACAGCAGCGTCCTGCCCTCGGCGACCTCTTCCTTCATCTGCGCCCAGAACCGCCGCCTGGTCTCCACGTCCATCGCCGTGGTCGGCTCGTCGAGCACGATCAGGTCGCTCTCGCCGGCGATCGCGAGCGAGAACCTGACGCGCTGCGTCTGCCCGCCGGACAGCCGGTCCACGCGCTGGTCGGCGATGTCTTTGATGCCGGCCCTGCGCAGCGTGGTGTCGACGGGAACCGGCCGCGGGTGCAGCCCGGCGACGAGCGTGACCAGTTCGCGGACCGTCACCTCCGGCATCAGCCCGCCGGACTGCAGCATGGCGCCGACGCGGCCGGACTTGACCGCGTGGTACGGGTCATTGCCGAACATCTGGATCTTCCCCGCCGTCGGCTTCCGCAGCGCGAGGAGCATGTCCAGCGAGGTGGACTTGCCGGCGCCGTTCGGGCCGAGCAGTGCGACGGTTTCCCCCGCGCGCAGGTCGAGGCTCAGCCCGTCGACCGCTTTCAACTGCCCGTAGTGCTTGCTGACGTTCTCGAACGAGACGACCGGTCCCGTTCCGCTGTGGCTTATCACTGTTCCCCTTGTGGTGGGCTGGCTGGGCGCAAGCTATGGCGCGCGCTGTCCCCTGTCAGCGGCGCGCGCCTCCCACATACCACCATCTAGCGGGCGGGCGCGGTAGTGCGCTCGCTCAGCGGCCGGCCATGACAAGTGTCACCGGCGCTCTCGGCGTTCTCAGCGTTCTCGGCGTTCAGCGGCCGGCGGCGTAGCCCTGCATGCCGCGGGGGTTGGCGGCGCCGTACAGCATCCCGCCGCGCCTGGCGACGGCGCTGATCCGGCCCAGCGACCACGGCGCCTGCACGTTGACCTCGTGCCCGCGGTCGTCTAGCTCGCCGATCACTTCCTCGCCCACCCTGTCTTCGACGTCCAGTTCCGCCGGGTACGCCTCACGCGGGTAGAACGAGGACGGCATGTGCCGCGAGTGGAACGCCGGGAAGTCGATCGCCTGCTGCAGGTTCATCCCGAAGTGCACGTGGTTGAGGAAGAACCCGAGCGTCCACTGGTCCTGCTGATCCCCGCCCGGCGTGCCGAACGCCACGTACGGCTCGCCGTCGCGCAGCGCCAGCGTCGGGCTCAGCGTGGTCCGCGGCCGCTTGCCCGGGGCGATCGTGGCGGGCAGCCCGGGGTCGAGGGTGAACATCTGCGCCCGCGTCCCGAGGCAGAACCCGAGCTCGGGAATGACCGGCGAGGACGACAGCCAGCCGCCGCTCGGCGTCGCGGTGACCACGTTGCCCCAGCGGTCCGCGACGTCGACGTGGCAGGTATCGCCGCGCCGCGCCTGCGCGTGGATCGACCGGTTGAGCGGTTCCCCCGTCGCCGGGTCGATGCCCGGGTCGCCGCTGCCCCGGGCACCACGACTGCGGCCAGTGCCGTCTGGTCCTTTTATCCCGAACGGGCCCGTGGCGAATCCCGGCAGCTCCGGTTCTCTCCCCCCGGGCCGGCCGGGCAGCAGCTCCGTGCTCGCGGTGTCGCCGACGAGCTTGCGCCGCTCGTCGTTGTACGCGGCGGACAGCAGCTCGCCGAGCGGCACGTCGGTGAAGTCGGGGTCGCCGTACCAGGCCTCGCGGTCCGCGAAGGCGAGCTTGGCGCACTCGGTCACGGTGTGGATGTACTCCGCGCCGCCGGGCTCCATCGCGCTGAGGTCGTAGCCGCTGAGCAGCGCCAGCTGCTGCAGGAACACCGGCCCCTGGCCCCACGGGCCGGTCTTGCACACGGTCAGGCCCTGGTAGTCGCCGGTGACCGGCGCTTCCAGGCGGGCGCGCCAGGACGACAGGTCCTGCGCGGTGAGGAACCCGCGGTGCCGCTCCCCGGTGACGTCCATCACCTCGGTGGCCGCGAACTTGCCGATCGCCTCCGCGACAAACCCGCTGTACCAGGCGTGGCGCGCGGCCTCGAGCTGCGCTTCGCGGTTCGTACCCGCCGCCTCCGCGGCGGCCAGGACCTTCTTGTACGTCTCGGCCAGCGCCGGGTTGGCGAACCTGCTGCCCGGCGCGGGCACTCCCCCGTCGGGCAGGTAAACCCGGGCGGAGCTGGTCCAGTGCTCGCGGAAGAGGTCGGCCACGCTCGCGATGGACCAGCTGATGCTCGGGATCAAGGCGAACCCGGACTCGGCGTAGCCGATCGCGTAGCCGAGCACGTCGCGCAGCCTCAGGGTGCCGTACTCGCGCAGCAGCAGCAGCCAGCCGCCGAACGCCCCGGGCACGCACGCCGCCAGCAGCCCGCTGCCAGGCACGAGGTCGAGCCCGAGTTCCCGGTAGGCGCCTGGGGTCGCTCCGGCGGGGGCGGTGCCCTGCCCGCAGACCACGAACGTCTCGCCGCGCCTGGTGTCGTAGCCGATCACCGGCACCTCGCCGCCGGGGCCGTTGAGGTGCGGCTCGACGACCTGCAGCACGAAGCCGGCGGCGGCCGCGGCGTCGAAGGCGTTGCCGCCCTTCTCCAGCACCGCCATCCCGGCCGCCGAGGCCAGCCAGTGCGTGGACGCCACCATGCCGAACGTGCCCGCGAGCTCCGGCCTGGTCGTGAACTCCGGGATCGTTGCCATGCCAGACACTGTAACGTCTCACCCATGAGCGACCTCGATCCACGGGTGCGCGCGGTCTGCGACCTGAACGTCGCCGAGGCGCGCGAGTACGGCGGCCGGCACGAGTACGACGGCATCCCGCAGGACCTGTCCCCGGCCGGGGTGACGGCGGGGCTCGCCAAGCTGGAGGCGGCTCGGAAGGCCGGCTCCGCGCAGCCCGACCCGCACAACGAGGCACACCTGCGCGCGGCCGAGGATTATCGCCGGGTGCTGTTCGCCGACCTGGAGCTGCACCGGCGCAACCCGTTGTTCCACCTCGGCGAGCTGGACCTGGCCTGCTACGACAAGGACTACGCGCCGGCCGCCGAGCGGGACGCGGCGCGGGCCGCGCACCTGGCGGCCTGGCCCCGGGTGATCGACGCGGCGATCTCGTCGCTCGACCAGCTCAGTGCCCCGGTCGCCGAGTCGCTGCTCGGCGGCATCAAGGGACTGGCCGCGGGCATTCCGGCGGACTCCGACCCCGGCGCGCGGGAGGCGGCGCTCACCGCGCATGCCCGGCTCGTCGCGCACGTGTCGGAGGCGGCCTCGTCGGGCTCGCCGGACGCGGCGCTCGGGTCCGCGGCGCTGACCGCGCTGCTCAGCACCGCCGAGGCGACCGACGTCGACCTGGGCGAGCTCGCGCTGCGGGCGGACGCCGAACGGGACCGGCTGACCGAGCGGCTCACCGAGTCGTGCGCCGCGGTCGACGCGAGCCGGCCTCCGCTGGACGTGGCCCGCGAGCTCGTGAAGGACCACCCGGACCGGGCCGGGGTGCTCACCGCGGCGCGAGACTGGACGTCGCGGGCGATCGACTTCACCCGCGAGCGGGACCTGATGCCAGTGAACGACGGCGTGTGCCTGGTCGGCGAGTCACCTGAGTCGCGGCGCTGGGCGATGGCGATGATCTCCACCAACGCGCCCGCCGAGCCGGACGCGCCGTCCTGGTACTGGATCACCCCGCCGGATCCGTCCTGGCCGGCGGCACAGGCCGAGGAATGGCTGGAGGTGTTCAGCGCGACCACGCTGCCGGCCATCACCGTGCACGAGGTGGCGCCCGGGCACTTCTCGCATCATCAGGCGCTGCGCCACGCGGCCGGCGACGTGCGGCGGACGCTGTACTCTGACGCGTTCGTGGAGGGCTGGGCGCACTACGCCGAGGAGCTGTCCGTCGAGGAGGGGTTCGTCGCCGGCGACCCGCGGTTCGCCATCGGAGTATGGCTGGAGGCTCTCGTCCGGGTGACCCGGCTGGCTTGCGCGCTCGGCGTGCACACCGCCGGGTGGACGGTCGACGACGCGGCCGCGCGGTTCGCGGCGGACACCCACCTGACGGGTGAGGCCGCGCTGTCGGAAGCGCGGCGGGCGACATTCGACCCGACCTACGGCCGGTACACGTGGGGCAAGCTGGAGATCATGCGGATGCGGGAGGCGGCCCGTGCCGCGTGGGGCGCGGGGTTCACGCTGAAGCGCTTCCACAGCGCGCTGCTGTCGCTCGGCTCGCCGCCGATCGGCCTGCTCGGCACGGCGATCGAGCGCGGCTGACCTATCGCGGGCCTACTGCAGCTTCGGTCGCGGCCGTTCCTTCACTCCGGCCGCGAGCAGGTCAACGACCTCCGCGATGCGGACCGCGCGCAGGTCCGGGCGCTTGGTCGTCGAGTCGATCCAGCGGAGATACGCCTTGCGGTAGAACTGCGCTAGCGTGTCCCAGAACGTGTTAGCGGCGGGATTGGCGGCTAGCGCGGCGGCGATGTCCTCGGCGAGATCGCCGCGCTGCGGGCCTTCCGGGGCAAGCTCGACGGCAACGTCCGACCCTGCTGAGACGTCGGCGTCGCACATCCACATCGACGTCAGCGTGAAGACCCAGCCGCGATCGCCCGGTGCGATCGACCCCCGGACCTGCTGGCCGTCGACCGTGCCGCCCACGAGGTGCTCGGACTTGGCGCCCCACTCCTCATCCGGGTCGAACGGGACAACGATGATCCCTCGGCCGCGGGGCCCGGCATCGACGCGGGCGGTGAACCGCTGAATGCGCGTCATGCGGGCGACTGCTCAGGAGGCCAGCTGCGCATCGACTCGTCGACCGGGCTCATCAGCGCGACGTCGTTGCCGCTGGGGTCGGCCACGATTGCGTACCGGCCGCCCCAGAACGCGTCGAAGGGCGGCTGCCGCCCCTGGTATCCCGCGGCGGTCAGCTCCGCGTAGACCGCGTCGACCGCCTCCCGCGATGGCAATGAGAACCCAATGACGACGCGGCCGCTCGCCGGGTCAGCCCGAACCCCCGCGTGCCAGAGTCCGGCCGACTCCACCGTGTCTAGTTCAAGGGTGAGCCCGTCCGGCAGGCTCAGCTCCACGTGCGGCTCGCCCCCCTCATCGGCCGTCGCCAGCCCGAGCCGCCGGTAGAAGTCCAGGCTGGCGGCCATGTCCTCGAC
>Ga0070698_100001541_pt1 | contig 25548 bp, 22 predicted proteins | sample KBSK1502metaG_FD_65477 | JGI IMG/M metagenome (GOLD analysis project Ga0070698, IMG submission 65477) | Corn, switchgrass and miscanthus rhizosphere microbial communities from Kellogg Biological Station, Michigan, USA - KBS K1-50-2 metaG | ecosystem: Host-associated > Plants > Roots >... | reverse complement strand
ACATCGACGCCGTTTTCGAACGCCGAGGCGAGGCGCTGGATGACCTGGACGAACCCCGCGATCGCCGTGCGAGCCGCGCCGTGCACGCCGGCTTCCTCGGTGGTGCAGAGCGCATCCCAAAGCGAACAGTGGCGCGCCTGCGAGTAGAGGACGAGCCTTTCGACGGTCGTCGCGCCGATCCCGCGCGATGGATAGTTGATCACGCGCCTGAGCGCGAGCTCGTCGCGCGGGTTGAGCGCTACGCGCATGTACGCGATGACGTCTTTGACTTCTTTGCGCTCGAAGAATTGCTGGCCGCCGTACATCACGTACGGCACGTCGTGCGCGCGCAGCTCTTCTTCGAGCAGCTTCGACTGCATGTTCGAGCGATACAGAATCGCGACATCGGAGAACCGCCGGCCTTCGCTCTGCAGCTTGCGAATCTCGCGCGCGATCCAGCGCGCTTCATCTTCGGCCGTCGGAGCAACGGCGTGCGTGATCGGCTCGCCATCGGCGAGCTGCGACCACAGCGTCTTGCCGTGGCGATCTTTATTGTTCGCGATCACCGCGTTCGCGGCCGCGAGCACGTGCTTCGTCGAGCGATAGTTCTGCTCGAGCTTGATGATCTTCGCGCCGGGGAAGATGCGATCGAACTGCAGGATGTTCTTCGGCTCGGCGCCGCGCCAGCTGTAGATCGATTGATCGTCGTCACCGACGACGCACAGGTTGTAATGCAGCTCGACGAGCTGCTGCACCATGCGCAGCTGCGCTTTGTTCGTGTCCTGAAACTCGTCGACCATCACGTAGTGAAAGCGCTCGGTCCACCGCTTCTTGACGTCGGCGTCGCGCTGAAACAGCCGCACCGGCTCGACGATGAGATCATCGAAATCGAACGCCGCACATGCGCGCAGCGCCTCCTGATACTTCGGATAGACGGATGCGGTCATCGCGTCGTAATCGTCGAGCGGATTGCCTTCGTACTCGTCGGGCGCGACGAACGCGTTCTTCGCGAGCGAGATGCGCGTCAGCACGGCCTTCGCGTCGTAGCGACGATCGCCATCGTGAATATGGCGCATCGCCTCGCGAACGGCGCCGAGCTGGTCGGACTGGTCGTAGATCGCGAAGCCGCGCGGCAGCCCGAGTGCCTTGCGCTCGCTGCGTAGGATGTGAAGGCCGAGCGCGTGAAACGTACCGATCGTTAGCTCGCCTGCGGTCTTCTTATCGCGCAAGAGAGCCGCGATTCGCTCGCGCATCTCCTCGGCAGCCTTGTTCGTGAACGTGACCGCGCAGATGGCGCGTGCCGGAATTCCCTGCGCCAGCAAGTGCGCTATGCGATAGGTGATCACGCGAGTCTTGCCGGAGCCCGCTCCCGCCAGCACGAGCAACGGCCCGCCGCCATGGCTCGCCGCCTCCCGCTGTGGTGGATTGAGCTTGCTCAGGTCGACGGCAGACACCGAGCGGTGAACGCTACGGATCTGGGCGCCATTCGTCAACGGCCGAAGCGGTTGGTGCGCCGCTCCCGTCTGCTAGGATGCGCGGGTGGATCGTTACGAGGCGCTAGTCCAAGCACTGCGCACGGAGATCCCGGGCTTTCGGATCGTGCGCAAGGATCAATCGCGCATGCACCGCGCGATCCATCACTTTCTGAAGGCGATCACGTTCGGCCGCATGTGCGATTACCTCGATTCGTACCAGACGACGATCGGCAAGACGGTCTATGTCACCTCCGATTGGGACGAGTGGTCGCCCGATCAGCGCTACGTCACGCTGCGCCACGAGGCGGTTCACCTGCGGCAATTCCAGAGGCTGACGCTGCCGGTGATGGCGCTTCTCTACGTGATGCTGCCGCTGCCGATGGGCCTCGCGTATTTTCGCGCGCGCTTCGAGATGCAAGCCTACGAAGAGACGATTCGTGCTGCGGCCGAGGTGTATGGCCAGTCGTACGCGTCCAGCGACGCGCACCGCGAGTACGTGATCGAGAATTTTACGAGCGCGTCCTATGGCTGGATGTGGCCGTTCAAGGGAAGCCTCAATCGCTGGTACGACCGCGTGCTGGCGAGCTTGGATGCCAAGTGAGCGATGCGATCGTCGGCATCGATCTAGGCACGTCGAACACGGTCGTCGCGCACGCGACGGCCAGTGGTGCGCAGGTCCTCGCCGACAGCAGCGGCTACAAGATCCATCCATCCGTGGTCTCGTTCCACCCAAGTGGCGGTGTCGTCGTCGGCGCGGCGGCGAAGCAGCGCAAGGTCATCGATCCGAAGAACACGATCTTTTCCGTCAAGCGCCTGATCGGTCGCGCGTTCGCCTCGCCCGAAGTGCAAACCGCGCGCAAGCGCATGCCGTACACGATCAAGCAGGGCGCGAACCAGCTCCCGCTGATCTCGACACGAGGCGGCGAGTTCGCCGTTCCCGAGATTTCGGCCATCGTGCTCGACCACATCAAACGAGTGGCGAGCGAGGCGCTCGGCGCCGATGTCTCGCGTGCGGTCGTCACCGTGCCGGCGAGCTTCAACGATGCGCAGCGCTCCGCGACTGCGACGGCCGGATCGATCGCCGGCCTCGATGTCGTGCGCGTGCTGAACGAGCCGACTGCGGCAGCGCTCGCGTACGGCCACACGCGCAACCTGCGCGAGACGATCGCGGTCTACGACTTCGGCGGCGGAACGTTCGACATCACGATCTTAAAGCTCGACGAGGACGTTTACGAAGTGCTCGGCACCGCCGGCGATTCATTCCTCGGCGGCGACGATCTCGATGAACGCATCGTCGATCGGATGGTCGAAAAGTGCCTCGCCGATCATCGCGTCGATCTGCGCACGCACGAGGTCTCGATGATGCGCATGCGCGCAGTCGCCGAGCAGACGAAGATCGAGCTGTCGCGACGCCAACGCGCGGTCGTCAAGATCGATGAAATCGCGTACGGGGCCGCCGGCAAGCCGCTCGATCTGCAGATCGAGATCAAGCGCGACGAGCTCGTCAAATACATCGACGATATCGTCGCCCGCACGTTCAGCGTTTGCGACGAAGCGCTGCGCCTCGCTGAGCTCACGGTCGATCACATCGATGACGTGATCCTCGTCGGCGGGACGACGAAGATTCCTTACGTCCGCGACCAGGTCGGGAAGTTCTTTGCGAAGGCGCCGCGGAGCGACGTCAATCCCGAGGACGCCGTTGCGACCGGCGCCGCGCTGCAGGCGTTCGCACTCGAAGCCACGCTCGACGAAGACGACCTCGAGCTGGCTCCACCAACGCCGCGCCCTCGCCAGCCGAGCAAGCCGCCCCCGATTCCCGGACGCGCATCACCAAAGGCGAAGCCGCAACTCGCGGAGACGACGCTCGACGACATCGATTTCGATCTACCCGCTCCGACCGCGTCGTCGATCGACGATATCGATTTCGATCTGCCGCGGCCGAAACCCAAAGCGAGCCCACCTCCGCCTCCGCCCTCGCCGGCGACAACGTTGCCTGGCTTTGCGGCGGCTCCATTCGCACCGCCGGTACAGAAAGGCTTCGCGCCGCCACCTGCGGCAGCCGCGCCGGTCATTGCCGGCACTCCGGTCGTGATGGACGTGACGCCACACACGCTCGGCATTGCGACCGTCGCCGGCTTTTGCGAGGAGCTGATCCGCCGCAACTCGCGCGTGCCGACGGAAAAGCGGCGCCTCTTCACCACGTCACGCGATGGTCAAGACTCGGTTCGCATCATCGTGTGCCAGGGCGAGTCGCGACGACTGCACGAAAACGTCGTCATCGGCGAGCTTCGCCTCGAGAGTCTGCCGCCCCGCCCGCGCGGCGAAACATCGATCGAAGTCACGTTTCACCTCGATGCGAACGGCATCTTGCAGGTGCGCGCGCGCGACGCTCACACGAACAAAGAACAGCGCGTCTCGCTCGCCGTCGTCGGCTCGATTCCGCAAGAACACGTCGATGCGTCACGCGAGCGCGTGCAATCGCTGCGTCAGAGGTCCTGAAACGCCAAGCCGCCAAGCCGCCAAGGATAGTCGTCTATCGGCAACAGGAGAGGATTTGAACGCCAAGCCGACAAGCCGCCAAGGTCAGATCAGAGGGCGGGGGCAGAGGAAGGTTGGATCGATCCAAGTCTCTCTTCCGATCTGATCTCTGCGGCTCTGCGTCTCTGCGTCTCTGCGTTCAACAGATTCTGGGATCGCGTGTGCCCGGAGGGATTGAACGCAGAGACGCAGAGACGCAGAGCCCGGATCCAGAGGATCGATGGATTAAGGGAGGATCGATCCCGATCCCTGAGCGCCCTGCTGATCGATCCAAGTCTCTCTTCCGATCTGATCTCAGCGTCTTGGCGGCTTGGCGTTCAAATCCTCTGGAACACGCCCTGCTCCTCGATCCGACCGTCTCTCTTCCGATCTGACCTCTGCGGCTCTGCGTCCCTGCGTTCAAATCCTCTGGAACACGCGCGCTACTCGCCACCCTCTTGCGGATCACTCGAGTCTTTCGCGCCCTTTGCCGCCTTCTTCTTCGGCGCTTCCGCTTTGGGCGAGTCTTTTTCGGCCGGCTTCGCCGATTCCTTCTCGGCCTTGTCGGCGGCCTTCTCGGCCTTCTTGCCATCGCACCACGGCATCTTGATCGATGACTTCTCGGCGAGTGTCTTGTTGTCCATGACGGCGAGCTCCCCGAGGCGGTCGCCGCGCAGCATGACGAGCAGGCTCTTCGCACCGGCGACGACGGTCGCACCCATCAGGTGTCCCGATGTCTTGCGGATACTCTCCTTGCACTTGTCGCTGACTTTGTCGCCGTTAGTCCAGTATGCGTCGAGCTCGGCTTGCTTGCAGTTGAGCTTGCCGACCTTGCGCACGAGCTTCGCGCGCTTGCCAGTCTCGACATCGTAGGTCGTGAGCGTCTCCATCGAGTGTTCGGCGATTCCGACGCGCGCCTTGTCGAGGATCGAAAACGATCCGCGGAACGTCGAGAGCGGCTTTTCTTTGCCGCCGAGGCTCATGATCGGCCCGACGGGCGTGCCATCGGCCTTGAACACGAACACGTTCGCGTTCGCGCCTTCGTCCTGCGCTTCGACGAGCACGGCGCTGCCGACGAAATGCACGGCCTTCGGCTCGTTCGTGACGCCCTTGTCGCCGCGGATCGTGAAGCTCTTCTCGTGCGCCTTGCCGTCGGCCTTGAAGATGTGGACGTCGTCGCCGACGAGAACAGCGACCTTGCTGCCATCGACGCTCTTCGCCATGTACGCGACCTTGTCGTCGCCGAACTTCGCCTCTTTCGGCACGCAGTAGTCGCGCGCGCAGCGATCGTGCAGCAGCACAGCCAGGCCGCGGCCCGGCAGCGGCTCGGGATCGCTGTACGTCAGGTCGCCGGAGGCAAGGTTGACTTTCCAGCACGCGATCGGGCCGAGCAGGCGCGTGCGATCGTCATCCATCGCGCAGACGACGGCGTCCTTGCCAATCGCGGCGAGCTCGAGGCGCGGCGCGTTGTCGCCCTTGAGCACAGCCGGAAGGCACGAGCTGCCTTCTGGAATGATCTGGTGCGCGAGCATGCGCCGTTTCTTCTCGCGATCGGCCTCGGTGTCTTCGCCGGGCTCTTCGTTCGAAACCTGCTCGGTCGTTTTTGGTTTGGCGGTCTTCTTCTTATCGCCGCCGCAGCCCACGACCAGGGTCAGCGCGTAAACGAGCACGTAGCCCCTCATCATGGGCATCGTTGTACGATCGTGAACGGGCTGATACAAGGAGTCGTGGCACGTCGCACGAGGGTCGAGCGCAACACGAAGGAGACGCAGATCAGCGTCGACCTCGACCTCGATGGCACCGGCCAGCGCTCGATCAAAACGCCACTGCCGTTTCTGAGTCACATGCTCGACGCATTCGCGCGCCACGGCCTGTTCGATCTTTCGATCGAGGCGGCGGGCGATATCGAGATCGATGGGCACCACACCGTCGAAGATATCGGCCTCGTGCTCGGTAACGCGTTCGAGCAGGCGCTCGGCGACCGCGCCGGGATCGTGCGTTACGGTTCGGCGACCCTGCCGATGGACGAGGTGCTCGTCACCGTCGCGATCGATTTCTGCGGGCGCCCGGCGTTCGTGTGGAAGGTCCAGGGCCTCGAGGGAAAATGGATCGGCACCTTCGACTGCGAGCTCGTTAAGGAGTTTTACGCAGCGTTTGCCACGCGCGCGCAGTGCAACCTGCACGTCAACGTGCATTACGGCGGCAACGCGCACCACATGATCGAATGCATCTTCAAGGCGTTCTCGCGCGCGTGCGACGCCGCGACGCGAATCGACCCCCGCCTGGGAGGTGCGATTCCGTCGACAAAGGGTACGCTCACCGAGTGATCGCGATCCTCGACGTGTGCTCCGGCAACCTGCGCTCGGTGGAGCGCGCTGTCGCGCACGTCGGCGGGGATGTCGTCGTCACGCGCGATGCCGAGGTCGTGCGCCGCGCCGATAAGTTGATCGTCCCGGGGCAGGGCGCGTTCGGTGTGTTCATGCGGGGTCTGCGCGAGCGCGGCCTCGAGGAGGTGTTGCGTGAGCGCATCGCCGCCGGCACGCCCTACTTCGGAATCTGTCTTGGCCTGCAAGTGCTATTCGAGCACAGCGAAGAAGGCGATTGCGCCGGGCTCGGCATCCTGGGCGGCAACGTCGAGAGGCTCGTGCCCGGCGAACGCAGCCTGAAGATTCCGCATATGGGATGGAATCGCGTCACCGCGAAGAAGCCGGTGCGCGGTATCGACGACGGTGCGCACGTATATTTCGTCCACTCATACGTCGTCGTGCCGTCGAACGAGGCCGATGTCGCGCTCGAGACCGAGCATGGCGTGCGGTTCTGTGCCGCGATCGAGCGCGACAACATGTTCGCGTGTCAGTTCCACCCCGAGAAGAGCCAGGCGGTGGGCCTGCGACTGCTCCAGACATTCGTGGAGGCAGCGTGAAGCTGTATCCCGCGATCGATCTGCTCGGCGGGCGCGCCGTGCGGCTCGAAGAGGGCAGGCGCGACCGCGCGACGGTATTTCACGAGCACCCGCCGGCACTCGTCGCAGAGCTCGCGCGCGGTGGAGCCGATCGCTTGCACGTCGTCGATCTCGATGGTGCGTTCGCGGGTGCGCCGCAACAGCAAGAGCTGATCCGCGCGATCGTCGAAGCGTCGCCGCTGCCCGTCGAGGTTGGCGGAGGGATCCGCGATCGCGCGGCGATCGAAGCCGTGCTCGCGCTCGGCGCGGCGTTCGTCGTCCTCGGCACGGCGGCGGTGCGCTCGCCGGCGCTCGTCGAGGAAACGTGTCGAGCTCATGCAGGTCGCGTGATCGTTGCAGTGGATGCACGCGATGGCGTCGTCGCCGTCGATGGCTGGACCGCGAGCGGCGATGTCACCGCGATCGAGCTCGGCAAGCGCGCCGCGGGTTGGGGCGCCGCCGCGCTGCTGTATACCGACGTCGCGCGCGATGGTCTCCACGTTGGACCGAACGTCGACGCCACGGCGCAGCTCGCACGTGCCGTCGATTGCGAAGTGATCGCATCCGGCGGTGTCGGCAGCCTCGCCGACCTCGAACATTTGCGCGAGGCCGGCATCGCGGCGGTCGTCGTCGGTCGCGCGCTCTACGATCGCCGTTTCACGATCGAAGAAGCTGCACGCGTCGCGCACGGAGAATCATGACCCTCGCGCGACGCATCATTCCATGCCTCGACGTGATGAACGGTCGCGTCGTCAAAGGCATCAACTTCATCGAGCTGCGCGATGCCGGCGATCCCGTCGAGCAGGCCGCCGCGTACGATGTACAGGGCGCCGACGAGATCTGTTACCTCGACATCTCGGCATCGCCGGAAGGTCGCGCGACGATCGTCGATGTCGTCAAGCGCACCGCTGATCAGGTCTTCGCGCCGCTCACGGTCGGCGGCGGCGTGCGCTCGGTCGCCGACGCGGACCGTCTGCTCGAGGCGGGTGCCGACAAGATCGCGGTCAACACCGCGGCGATTCGAAGCCCCGAGCTCGTGCGCGAGATCGCGATGCGCTTTGGCAATCAGGCGATCGTCGTCGCTGTCGATGCGAAGCGTCGCCACGGCGGCTGGGAGGTCTACAGCCACGGCGGGCGCACGCCCGAAGGTCTCGACGCGATCGAGTGGTGCAAGCGCGTCGCCGAGCTCGGCGCGGGCGAGCTCCTCGTGACGAGCATGGATCGCGACGGCACCGGCCTTGGCTACGACCTCGAGCTGATCCGCACCGTCGCGACGACGGTGACCGTTCCTGTCATCGCATCCGGCGGCGTCGGCAAGCTCGCCGATCTCGGCGATGGCCTGCAAGCCGGCGCCGATGCCGTGCTCGCGGCATCGATCTTTCACTTCGGCCAGCACACGATCGGCGAGGCCAAGACCTTCCTCGCAAACTGCGGATTATCCGTTCGTTTGTGATGTCACATCGGCTCGCCCGCCGAACGCTATCTCCTTGATGCGATGGAGCCTGCTCTTTGTGCTACTTGCGATTCGTACGGGCCACGCACAGCCGGGTCTTACGGCGCCCACGCCGGTTCCCGAGGCGCCGTCGTGGAACGTCGGCCTGCACCTCGGTCCGGGATACTTGTACGGTGACGAAGAGCTGAGCGGCATGAGCATCGCCGGGCGCCTCGAGCTCGGCCGCTATCTGCGCGACGACATCGCGCTGCAGCTGACGCTCGGCATGAACCCTCCGGTGTCGCATGACCTCGGTGGTGGCTACGGCGACGGGCCGACCGGGCGGCAGTCCTTCTTTATCGCGGTCGTCGCCGAACACCACGCGGGCGATTTCTTCGCCGGCATCGGCGCCGGCGCTGTTCGCGAGACCACGGATTACGTGTGGTGGGGGAACGATGGGCTCGGTCCCACGAACGCGTACGACAAAACGTACGAGCGTTTCGGCGTCGTCGGGCTCGCGCGACTCGGTATGGAGAAACCGATGAAGGGACGCTTCTTCTTCACGATTACGCTCGAAGCGCTCGTGATGCGCTTGGCGGCAACCCACGACGTGATGTCGAACGAATGGACTTACGTCGGGTCGCTCGACATTGGCGTGCGGTATCGGTGGTGAGAGTTGACAGATCGATCGCCGCCGGTGAACGTAAGGCGTGCCCGAGCCGACGTACGACGAGCGTGGCCTCGTGCCGTGCATCGTGCAGGATGCCGAGCGCGGCAGCGTCCTCATGCTCGCGTGGATGAACGCCGACGCGCTTCGCCTGACGCGCGAGACCGGCATCGTGCATTTCTGGTCGCGCTCCAGGCAGGCGCTCTGGAAGAAAGGCGAGACGAGCGGTAACACGCTCGCGCTCGTCGAGCTGCGCATCGACTGCGATTTCGACGCGGTGCTCGTGCGCGCGAAGCCCGCGGGGCCGACGTGTCATACCGGCGCGACAAGCTGCTTCTTCCACAAGGACGATGGCAGCGACGACGACGGTGTACCTGCGGTCACGATCCTCGAGCAGCTCTCGCGCGTGCTCGAAGCGCGGCGCGTATCGACGAGCGAGAAGAGCTACACGAAGTCGCTGCTCGATGCGGGCATGCCGAAAATCCTCGCGAAGATTGCAGAGGAGCACGGCGAGCTCGCGGCCGAGCTGCCCGCCGGCGAGGACGACAAGGTGATCCACGAGACCGCCGATCTGTTGTTTCACGTGATGGTCGGGCTCACGGCGCGAGGCATCGGGATCGAGCGTGTGCTCGCGGAGCTCGCGCGACGCTTCGGGACGAGCGGTCACACGGAGAAGGCCTCACGGTGATCGACCTGCTCGCGCCGGGCGGCGGGCTCGAGCGCGCGATTCCGTATTACGAAGATCGAGCCGAGCAGCGCGCGATGTCGGCGGCCGTCGCGCAAGCGCTCGAAGATGAGCGGCCGCTGATCGTCGAGGCCGGCACCGGCACGGGCAAGACGCTCGCGTATCTGATTCCTGCGCTGCAGTCGGGCAAGCGCGTCGTCGTCTCGACGGGAACACGCGCACTGCAGGATCAGATCGCGCGTCACGATATTCCGCTTCTCCGCACGATCCTCGCCAGGCCGTTCTCGGCTGTCGTGCTCAAAGGCGTCGCGAACTACGTATGCCGGCGACGACTCGGAGAAGCGATGTCGCGCGACTCCTCCGAGTCGCTGCAGGTGCTCGCCGAATGGAGCGAGCACAGCGAGACAGGCGATCGCGCGGAGGTCGATTGGCTCCCCGAATCGGCGCCGCTGTGGAGCGAGGTGACGACGACACCCGACGCGCGCATCGGCCCACGGTGCCCGTATTTCGAGCGCTGCTTTGTCACGCAAGCGCGTCGACTCGCGGAGAAAGCCGACCTCATCCTCGTCAACCATCATTTGTATTTCGCAGACCGTGCACTGCGCGCCGCCGCGCCCGGCGCGCGCGTGTTGCCCGATCACCATGCGGTGATCTTCGACGAAGCGCATCAGCTCGAAGACGTCGCGACCGAGCATTTCGGCGCGCGCGTGTCGACGCACAAGCTCTCGCTCCTCGTTCGCGATGCGCACATGGCACTCGCGCGCATGCCGCTGTGGACCGGCCGCGCCGCCGACGACGTGATCCAGGCGGTCGAGCGCGCAGGTATCGCGCTGTTCGCGCTCCTGCGTGGTGCGCTCGTCGGCGAAGCGGAAACGCGGATGCCACTGCCCGAAGGCTTGTTCGATCAACCCGCGCGGCAGACGGCGTGGTTCAAGCTCGACAGCGTGCTCGAGGAGCTCGCGCGCGTCGCCGAGGCGGAGAGCGAGCCACCGCCGGATGAAGAGCCAAGCGAAGATGCCGGTGCACGGGCGAGTCTCACCGGCCTCGCTCGTCGAGCGCGCGAGTTTCGCGACGCGCTCGCGACGATCGCGGAGCAGCGCCAGCGCAGCCACGTGTATTGGGGCGAGGTGCGGCCGAGTGGTACCGCGTTGATCGCGTCGCCGATCGATGTCGGCGATCTCGTACGGCGCCACATCGTCAGCGCCGGGCCGACGCCGATCTTCACGTCGGCGACGCTGACCGCGGCAGGCGACTTCGGCTATCAGCGCGCACGCCTCGGCCTCGACGATGCGAGCGAGCTACTCGTGCCTTCGCCGTTTGACTACGCGCGACAAGCGATGTTGTACGTGCCGCGCGATCTGCCGGCGCCCACCGACGACGCGTTCTCCGCGATCGCGGCGGAGCGCACACTCGAGCTGCTCGCGATCACGAACGGCCGCGCATTTCTGCTGTTCACGTCGCATCGCGCTCTGCAAATCGCCGCGACTCGGCTCGCCGCGGCGCCGTATCCCAAGCTCGTGCAAGGAGAGGCACCGCGCGCGACGCTCATCGATCGATTTCGCGCGACACCAGGCGCGATCCTGCTCGGCACCGCCTCGTTCTGGGAAGGCGTCGACGTGCCGGGCGATGCGCTCAGCCTCGTCGTGATCGACAAGCTGCCGTTCGCACCGCATACCGATCCGCTCGTCGCGGCGCGCATGCGCGCGTGTGCCGAAACGAACCAGGATCCATTTCAAACAATCCAGCTGCCGGCGGCGGCGATCGCACTCAAGCAAGGTTTTGCCGGCTGATCCGGCGACGCGATGACCGCGGCATCGTCGCGATCCTCGATTCACGCATCGTCACGAAGACATATGGCCGCACGTTCATCGACACACTGCCCAGCGGGCTTCCGCGTACATCGGCGCTCGAGCAAGTTCGCCGTTGGTGGGCCGCGCCGGCGAGCTAAACTCGATCATGGTCCCGCTGCTCGTAATCGCCGGCTTCTTCGTCGGGGCGATTCCGTTCGGCGTCATCATCGCGCGCACGTCGGGGGTCGACATTCGGCAGCGCGGCAGCGGCAACATCGGGGCAACGAACGTCGCGCGCGTGCTCGGCATCTTGCCGGGGCTGATCGTGCTCGCGCTCGATGCAGGCAAGGGCGCCGCCGCGACCGCGCTCGCGATCAACCTCTGCGGCGTCGACTGGGTGATCGCGGCAACCGGCTTCGCGGCGATCCTCGGTCATTGCTTCTCGCCGTTCTTGCGCGGCAAAGGCGGCAAGGGCGTCGCGACCGCGCTCGGCGTGTTCATCGTGACCGCACCGGCACTCGCGCTCGTCGCGGTCTCGGTGTTCTTGCTCGTCGCCGGTCGCACGCGCATTCCTGCGCTCGGCTCGCTCGGCGGTGTCACGTCAGCCGCGTTGTTCGCGTTCGCGACGAGCACGCCGACCCCGATCCGCCTGCTCGCGCTCGCGACTCTCGCGCTGCTGCTCTACACGCACCGCGGAAACATCGCGCGGCTACTCACCAGCTAGCAGCGATTTCCTCGAGCGCTTGCATCGCGACGCGTTGCTCGAGCTCGGCGAGCGTCGCGCGCGTGCCCGGCAACGTGGCATCGCCGCCGAGCAGATCCATCAGCGGGCGCAGCGCGAACCTGCGCTCGGCGATCCGCGGATGAGGCACGTCGAGCTCCGGCGTGTGGATCACGCGCTCGCCCCACACGAGCACATCGAGATCGATCGTGCGCGGTCCCCAGCGCGCTTCGCCGCGGCGATCGCGCCCGAGCAAGCGCTCGATCTCGAGCACGGTGTGAATGATTTCGTCGGGTATCGCGTCGGCGATGCGGACGCGAACGGCGGTATTGAGGAAGACCGGCTGGACGGGCCCGATGGCTGCGCTGCGGTACAAAGGTGCGCTGCGAACGTCTCCGAACTGCGCAAGTGCCTCGCGTGCACAACCGAAACGCTCGCGAATCATCGATTCGCCACCGAGGTTTCCGCCAAACCCGACGACGAGCGTATCGGCCGGGACCATGGCGGGAAAGGTAGGACACGTTCTGGGTCGTGTCATTGATTGATACCGTTACGCCCCGTACAATTCCGACGATGGGCCGGGCTCCAAACCCTGGAGGGCCACAACGTGTATCCGCCCACGTTGTGCCGAAGGCGAAGCCTATCCCTGACAACGCCGAAGACGAAAAAACTACCGTCGAGTCGCAATGGGAAGAAGAAGCGAGCACGACGGTCGAACAAGGTGATGTCGCCGATAAGATTCGCGAGCTCGCCGCGCAGCCGCGCAGCAACAACACTGGGGCAACAGGTACCGGTGCGCTAGACGAGCCGACGGTCGACGATCAGAACGCGCCGATGTCCGCGATCACGCCGCTGCGTGACAACGCGCGCCTCGTGATCACGCAGGGCAACGACGCCGGTCAAGAGACCGAGGTTCGCCCGGGCAAGACATACACGATCGGTCGCGCGATCGATAACGACGTCGTGCTCACGGACATCTCGGTCTCGCGCAAGCACTTCGACTTGCGCTTCGAAGACGGCGCGTGGCTCATCATGGATCGCGGCTCGGGCAACGGCACCGTCGTCAACGGCAACCTCGAGGACAACCCGTTCTTGCTCGCGAACGGCGATGTCATCGAAATCGGCAACACGGTGTTCCGGTTCGATCATCCCAATGGCGCATCGCGACCGCAGCCGTACGAGCCCGACGATGACGAAGAGATGTCGACGGTCGCAGGCAAGCCGCTGCGCTCGGACTCGATCGAGATCATCGAAGAACCGCCACCTCCGCCGCTCAATCCGATGCCCATAGCGCCGCTGACGCGACCGCAGCGCTCCAAGACGTTGCCGCCGCCGCTGCCGCTGCGATCGAATAGTCCCAGCGCGGCGCCACCGTTCTCGCTCGCACCGCCGCAACCGGCGTCGACGCTGCCGCTGCCGCAGATGGCGAATCGTCCGCCGATCGCTGGGCCAGGAATGCCGACGATGATGGCGGAGCAGCACCCGCTGCCCGGCGTGATGCCGACAACGATTCCGGGTCAAGGCGCGCCAGGTCCGCGCCCGCTCTACGCGTATCCGCAGGCGAGCGAGATTCCGCCGCACTCGGTTCACGCGCAGATGATGATGATCCAGACGCAGAACCGACGCGACTCGGGACCAATGGGCCCGCCGACGCCGTTCGACAGCCCCGTGGCGGCGCGCGCGTCGCGCGGGTACGCCCAGCCGCAGATCAGCAAACGCGCAAAGCTCGTGCTCGCGGCGATCGGGCTCGCCGTCTTCGCCGCGGTCGCAACGATCGCCATCATGAAGTCGAGCAGTGGCAACAAGTCGACAAAGCCAGCCGCTTCGGCGGGCTCGGCCGACAAGAAGCTCGCGGACCAGTCGAAGAAGATGACGACGACGACCGTCGAGCCGATCAAAGAACCGACGGTGCCAACGGTCGATATGTCGAAGCCGCCGCAGAAGCCGGAGCACAAGATCGTGACGGTGCCGCCGCCGGAACAAGCGCGGCCCGAACCGCCAAAGCCCGAACCAGCCAAGCCCGCGCCCAAAGTTGCACCGCCGCCGAAAGTGGAGCCACCGAAGGTTGTCGTGAAACCGGATCCGCCGAAGAAGAAGCGCGAAGAGAAGAAAGAGAAAGAAAAAGAGGTCGAGGTCGCCACCGCAGCGGACCCGGAACCGGCGCCGCCGACGACGAGCACGCCTGCCGATCCGAGAGCCGAAGCGAAGGCCGACTCGCTCTATCGCGACAAGAAGTTCAACGAGGCCGCATCGCTGGTGCAGTCGGCTGCCGCGAAGGCGAGCGGCGATCGCGCGAAGAACCTGCGCAAGCTCGCCGACCTCTACAAGAGCCTCGGCAAGGAGTACTTCACCGGAATGGCAGCGGGCACGAACTCCAAAGATGCGTTCGACTCGCTCAGGCGCGCGCAGAACTTCGATCGCCAGCTCGCGAATCACTTCGACGCCGACATTCAAACGAAGCTCGCGCAGGTCGCGCCGAGGGCCGCGATCTCGTTCATGGCGACGCATGCCTATCTGAAGGCGCGCGACGCGGTGCTCGTCGCTGAGAAGTTCGGCGCGACAGAAGGCGTCAAGCTCGTGCGTCAGAAGCTCGAATCGGTTGCGAGCGAGATCTACGCCGAAGCCAGCAAAGAGCTCGAGGGCAACCCGTCATCAGCGCCCGCGAAGGAAAAGCTTCGGCAGATTCAATCGATGGTCGACCAGAAGAGCCCGTGGTGGCAAAAGGCCGACAAGCTGCTCAAGGGCAGTTAGCCCGCGAGTAGCTTCGAAATCACCTTCTCGAGGTGCTCGAACTCGAATGGCTTGTCGACGTGCGCGTCGGCGCCATAGATCGGCGCGGTGATCTCGTTCGTCTTCTCGCCGATGGCAGACACCATGATGATCTTCACGCTCTGCGTTTCGGGATCTTGCTTGAGCGCGCGTGCGACTTCCCAACCGGATTTGCCTGGCATCATGACGTCGAGCAGGACGACATCGGGCTTGTCCTCTTTCGCCATCTCGAGCGCTCTGATGCCATCGCTCGCGGTCGTCACCTTGTAGCCGCGTTTGCCCAGTCGGGTGCTGAGCATCGTCACGATCTCGGGATCGTCGTCCACCACCAGAACCGACTTGGTCATGTCGGCAGGCTACGGTGGTCCGCTCTGCACCGTCAACCCCTTCACGCCGCGCCCACCCCGTGGGATACGAGGGCCGTGGTACGTCGCTGGCTCTGGTTGGTCATCGCCGTCGTGATCGGCGCGGCCGCCATCTCCGTCCTCGGCGACATCCGCAAGCTCGGCGACAGGCTTGCAGGCTTTGGCTGGTCCTCATTCGTAGCCGCGCTTGCGTTAGCTCTTGCCAACTACGCGCTGCGCTTCGTGCGCTGGCAGCTCTATCTGCGTCGGCAGGAGGTGAGCGTTCCGATCACCTCGAGCGCGATCGTGTTTGGTGCGGGCCTCTCACTATCGATCACGCCCGCGAAGCTTGGCGAGCTCGTAAAGAGCTACTTGCTTCGCGAGATGCATGACATTCCAGCACCCAAGACCGCGCCGATCGTCGTGGCCGAGCGCGTCAGCGATCTCGTCGCGTTGCTCGTGCTCGCCGTGCTCGGTGTTGCAGCATACGGTGTCGATCCGACACTCGTCGCGATCGCCGGTGGCCTCGTCGCGATCGGGCTCGTCCTGCTCGCATGGCAACGGCCGACACGCGCGCTGATCGATCTGGTCACCTCTCCGAAGGGGCTGCGGCGATTTCGCGTGCCGCTGCACGAAACGCTTGCTGGGCTCGCGTCTTTGTGCAGGCCCATCCCGCTCGTGCTGTCGACCGCGATCGCGATTCCAGCGTGGGCGTGCGAGTGTGTCGGGTTCGCGCTCATCTGCAATGCCTTTCCGGGCGCGCATGTCGAGCTCGGGTTGGCAATGGTGATCTACGCAGGCACGACGATCGCCGGCGCGCTGTCGTTCCTACCCGGAGGGCTAGGTGTCACCGAGGGCGCGATGACGCTCGCTCTTGTCGAAGGCGCTGCCAAGCTCGACCGCTCGACGGCACTCGCCGCGACGCTCCTCACGCGTCTCGCGACGCTGTGGTTTGCCGTCGTGATCGGGATTGGATTGCTCGCGGTCGCTCGCCGGCGCATCGCGCGCCGGCAACGCTTGCCTGCATGAGTGCTATAACCCCGGCATGTCGGTAGGTGTCGACTTCGATTTCGCGCGATGGATCGCCGCGCGTCGCGGCGCGATGGAACAGCAAGCGCGCGAGGGTGCGGCGTACGCATTCGTTGGCGAGCGCAAGTTTCGCCGCACGCTCAACCTCGCTCGACCGGTAACGATGGCGCTCGAAGCGACGACGCGGCTGTGGCGTGACGTCGCGCGCACCGAGCTCCTCGGTACGGCCGTCAAGGTCAGCGATCAGCAATACCCGCGCGTGTTCGGCGCGGCGAAGGCCGCGGGAACGGCGTTGCGCGTGCGCGTGCCGGTCATCTTCGCGGCCCCAAGCAAGTCATTCAAGATCAAGGTGCTCGGCACCGACGACGCGCCGCACCTGATCGTCAACATGGATCTCGCCGAAAGCCTCGACGACAACGAGCTCGTCGCCGGCATCGCGCACGAGCTCGCTCACATTCAAAACGGCCACATCCTCTACACGACCGCGCTCCACTACCTCGCGAACTCGGCGGCGTTCTTCGTGCGCTGGGTCGTGCAGCCCGCGATCATGACGCTGCAGGCGTGGTCGCGGCGCGCCGAGATCACATGCGACCGCGCGTCGCTGCTCGCCGTGCGCGATCTCGACAAGACGCTCACGTCGCTTGTGCGCATCGAGATGGGCGTCGACAAAGCGTCGGCGTTCAACGCGGACGAATATCTCCGTGCGCTGCCCGACGTGAGGAAGGGCATCGGTCGCTATGCCGAGCTATTCCGCTCGCACCCGTACGTGCCAAAGCGCGTGCAAGCGCTGCGTCTCTTCGCCGGCTCCGCGCTCTACGCACAAGTGACGGGCCAAGATCCGACCGGCAAGCCAACACTCGCCGATATCGACAAGCAATGCGCCGAGCTGATCAGCGTGTTTTAGGGAGCCGGGTATGATCCTTCTCGAGCATCACAAACAAGCCAAGCGCGAGATCATCAATCGCTTCGACCAACTCGCGACGGTCGCCGAACAGGTCGGCATGATCACGCTCGCGCGTGACATCCGCAACACGCGGATCCCCAAGCTCGAGTCCGAGCGTTTTCACCTCGTCATCCTCGGCGAGTTCAACCACGGCAAATCGACGTTCGTGAACGCGCTCCTCGACAAAGAGGTGCTGCCCGTCGGGATCACGCCGACGACAGCGTCGATCAACCACGTCGTTTACGCGGACACGCCGCGCGCGCACGTGCAGCTCATGAACGGCGAGACCAAACCGCTCGACCCGAGCCAGCTCAAGGAATGGGTCACCGTCGCGGGCGGTCACGCCAACGAGGTCGCGTTCGTCGAGCTCGGATATCCCTCCGATCTCCTCAAGAACAACATCGTCCTCGTCGACACCCCGGGCGTGAACGATCTCAACGAGCAGCGCGCGGAAGTCACGTACGGCTACGTACCGCGTGCCGATGCCGTCGTCTTCCTCCTCGATGCAGGCCAAGCGCTCAAAGAGAGCGAGCGAGAGTTCCTGCGCTCACGCGTCCTCGAAAGCGCACGCGATCGCCTGATCTTCGTGCTCGGCAAAATGGACATGCTCTCGGCCGACGAGCGCACCGCCGTCGTCGAGTACGTCAAGAAGAACCTCGCACAGATCACGCACGATCCGATCGTGTTCCCGCTGTCCGCGAAGGACTGGGCGAAGACCCACGATCCGGCCTCGGGCATGCCCGAGCTCATGAACTACTTCGAACGATTCCTGGCGCGCGACCGCGCGCAGGTCATCCTCGACAACGCGGCCGCCGATGCCGCGCGCACGGCGAGCTATCTCGAGAACAATCTCGGTGTTCGCATGCGCGCCTACGATCTCGACATCGGCGAGCTCGAACAACGCATCGGTGCTGTGCGCGAACAACTCGATGCCAGCAAGCGCAAGCTCGATGAGCTCCACGTCCGCATCGATGCCGATGCTGATTCGATCAAGAATCAAGTCGAGCTTGATCTCGAGGCGTTCGCAAAGTCGTTCGTCCAAGCCCTGCCGATGCAAATCGACGCGGTCGATGCCGACGACGTCAAAACCTACTTGCCGGCGTTCATCGAGGACAAGTTCAAGGAGTGGGCTGAGGTCGAAGGCGCAAAGCTCGCCGCCATGCTCGAGCACCTCGCCGAAGAGGTCATCTCGATCACGAACGAAAACGTCGCCGCCGCGGCCTCCGCGCTCGCCGAACGTCTCGGCCCACAAGACACGCAGATTGACATCACCGTCGATTCGTTCAAATACGACGTCGGCATCTACGCCGTCGGCGCGCTCGGCACCACGGTGATGCTCTTCGTCAACGCGCTGGCAGGTGGCCTCCTCACGCTCGCAGCGCCGATCCTCGCGATCGTGCTCAAGTCGAAGATCGCCGGTGACATCCGCATCCAGGCAAAAGAAAAAGTCCCAGCAGCGGTGCTCAAAGCCGCCGAAGCGATGAAGCCACACTTCGACAAGTGCATCGACGATTTCGCGAAGCGCCTCTCGGAGTTCGTCTCCAACGCGGGAAACACGCTCTACCGCGGCATCAGCGAGATCCTCGACCGCACGATGTCAGAGCGCCGCGAGCGTGCCGGCGAAATCGGCGAGATGCGCGCGTCGACGAATTCGCAGATCGCGCAGGTGCGCGCGACGAACGCAGCGCTGCGTCAGCTCCGCGATGGCATCTGGTCGCCGGAAGAAGAGCCGATCGACGAGAGCAACTAAAACCCGACGTTCTTGATGAAGAAGCCGGGGTTCGCGCCGGTCGAGCACAGCGTATTTTCGATCACCTGGTTCGTCTGGAAGAACGTCGCCGGCATCGGCGGCACGACGGCGCCCGACGCAGACGAGCCAATCCCGATCGGATACCAGCCGTCATACGTCATCGTGTTGTTGCAAACGAAGCCGCTCGTGGTGCTCGGCAGGATGAACATCGCGTTGTTCGGAGCGCTGAACCAGAGCGTGGTGTTTCCCGGTGCGTGGAGACAGCAGTACTGCGGTGTCCACGCTGCGAGCGTGCGGATGCCAACGTCCTTGTTGTAGATCGCGATGAACGCCGCCTGCACCGTGGGGTCGGAGAACGTCGCCGCGTTCATCGGCGACCAACCAGGAAACGCCGTCGTGTAAAGGCCAAGGCCGAGTTCGATTTGCCGACGAGCGGCAAAATCGCAGTACATCGTCTGACCATCGTTGCCGTTCATAAAGGCACCGTTGGCTGCACCCGGCTGGAACGCGAGGATGTCTGCGCACGACGAGTTCTTCCGACGACACGTGCCGTTCAGACAGCCCTCGAGGTAGTTGCACTGCGTCGTGCAGTTGCCGCAGTACAGGTCGCTCGACTGCAGGTTCGCGCACGTGTTGCCGCAGAGCATCTCGCCCTCCTGGCAAACCGGCGAGCCCGAGTCGGGTACGTACGTGTCAATAGAGGCGTCGTGCAGACCACTCACCTCGCCACAGGCAGCAAGCGCGAAAGCTGCCACCAATAAGCTTCGCATTGCACCATCATACGGCGAAACCAGGGTGTTGATCGAATGGTAGGCTGCCCGCATGTCACTTTGGTCACGGCTCGAGCGACGGCTCGGTGACCTCGCCAGCGAGCTGGTGCTCGACGAATATCGCGACCAGCTGAACCTCGCACGGCAGCTGCTCGCGAGAGGCGATGTGACCTCGGCGATCGAGGCTCTCGAGGCTTTGTTGCGGGTTAAGCCGGATCATGGGCAGGCCCTCATCGTTTTGGGTGATGCGCGCCTTGCGACGCGCGACCCGACCGCCGCGCAGGCGGCATTCGAGCGCGCGCTTAAAGTGCGTTCAGGTGATCCTGCAGCGCTGGTTGGGCTCGGTTCGGCGCTGATTGGCCTCGGCAAGTACGAGGTCGCGATTCAGATCCTTGGCCGTGCCGTCAATGAGGCCGGCGGCGACCGAGGGATTCTTGCAGACGCCTACCGAGGGCTCGGCACGGCGTGGCGCCGGCGCGGGGACCTCGACAAAGCGATTCGCGAGCTGCGCAAGGCCGTGGTCGAAGACGGCGAGGATATGGACGCGCGCGGGGCACTGGGCGAGGCGCTGGTGGCGGATGGCGGGCCGTACGACGAAGCGCTGCGGCACATCGAGCGAGCGGCGGCCGCGGATGCATCGCCCGCGATCGCGGTGTTTGCGTTAGGCCGGCTCGCGCTGATCGAGGGCTCGCCGGCGATTGCCGGTGAACGCTTCGCGAAGGCGCGCGCACTCGCGGAGAGCGACAACACACCGTTTGGCGTGCAGGTCCGCGCGGATGTGATCACCGCGCAGGGCGATGCGGCACTTGCCGAGCACGATGCGATGCGCGCGCACGGGTTTTATCTCGAAGCGCTGCAGCTCGATCCAAAGCGAGCCGAGCTCCACGCGAGCATCGCGGCGGCGCACCGATCGATTGGAAATTTGGATGCCGCGCTGACGAGCTACGAGCGCGCACTCGAGCGCGGCGCAGGCCTCGAGGTGCTGCGAGCAGCGGTGGACACCGCGATCGAGGCGGGCGATGCGCGCCGCGAGGCGCTGTGGGCGAACGATCTGCTCGCGAAGGATCCGGGCGATGTGCGTGCGCTCGTCGCGCGCGGGTCGGCGATGATCACCGAGCAGCCCGAAGCGGCGAAGGCGCTGCTCGAGCTCGCGGCGGCACGCGATGACGTCGATGCACATGTCGCGCTCGCGCGGCTGTCGCTGCCGAGTGATCCAGAAGCTGCGGCACGCTGCGCGCTGTCGGCATTGCGCACGGCACCTCATCACGCGAAGGCGCGGGAGATCTTGAGCGCGGCACGAGCGGCGGAGTTGCCGGCACCGTCGTCGACGGAGATTGCGGACCTGGCCGCGTTTCTCGAGAGAGTGGTCGCGACGCGGCGGGACCTCGGCCATTTCGTCGGCGAAACGGCGCGCGCCGCGGCAAACCTCGACCAGCCGCTGCTGGTGACGGTGATGGGTGAGTTCTCGAGCGGCAAATCGTCCTTCGTGAACGCGTTCATCGGAGCGGATGTCGCGCCGACGGGAATCACGCCGACGACGGCGACGATCAACGTCGTGCGGTATGGCCGGGAGCGCGGCGGACGCGTGATCAAGAGAGATGGCGCGACGCTCGAGCTCGGCTGGAACGATCTGATGGATCATCTGCGCGCGCTGACGCCGGAGACAACACGCGAGATCGATCGCGTCGAGATCCTCGTCCCGCTGCCGCAGCTCGAGAAGATCAACATCGTCGATACACCCGGGCTCAATTCGATCTTGCCGGAGCACGAGGCGACCGCGCGCGGCTTCATCGCGCGTGCCGACGCCGTGGTGTGGGTGTTTACGGCGTCGCAGGGTGGCAAGGCGAGCGAGAAGAACGCGCTGCAGTCGATCGCGAGCGAAGGCAAGCGCGTGCTCGGCGTGCTCAACAAATCGGATCAGCTGAGCGCGAGCGAGATCGAGGAGGTCGTCGGGTTTATCACCGGCTCGCTCGGCGAGCTGGTCGAGACGATCGTCCCGTTCTCGGCACGCGACGCGCTGGAGCACAAGCGAACGGGGCAGGGCGCGGATGGCAACTGGAGCGCTCTTGCGAGCGCGCTCGAGGAGCGGTTCTTCCAGCAGGCGCGCCAGCTCAAGCGCGATGCATGCGCCCGTACGCTGCGCGCTGTCGTGCAGGAAGCACAGACGGTGCTCGCGAAGTCGCGGCACACCGCGGTCCAGGCGGCCGATGCCGCGCGTGCCGCACGCGATGAGCTGAGCAGCTCGGCGCGCCAGTTTGCCGAGAGCGGCGTGCTCGGCGAGCGCAAGGCATTGTCGGAGCAGATGGCACTCTTGTATCGGCGGGCTGCGCGCGAGGTGCTCGATCTGGTGCGGCCGCGACGCCTGCCGTTCTCGTCGCACAGCGCGACGGCCGCCGATCGCGATTATCTGATCGCGCTGCTCGCGTCGGGCTTCGAGAACGCGATCGAAGAAGGCAGGCGACGCGTCGCGACCGAGCTCACGCTGCGCAGCCGTACGGCAGAGGCGGCGGCCCGGGCGCTGGAGGTCGCGCTCGGATTCGATGTCGTCGGCGATCTCGAGCGCGTCGCCGCGGACCGCATTGGTCTCGCGATGTCGCGCGTGTTCGATCGCGCGCGCGCGTATTTGCGCGGCTATCTCGAGGGCGGCTACGTCGAGACGTTTTTTCGCAATGACGTGCCGCGGCTCGAGCTCGCTGAAGACGCGATCTATCACGCGCTCTATCGGTCCGCTCCCGATCTCGACCGCGAGGTCGGCGAGCCGCTGGCCCGTGCGACGAACGACGCGCTATCGGCACTCGCACTTCGGCTCGATCACTGGAGTGCCGTCGTCGATGTCCGGATGTTCGATCTGGAAGTGGGCGTCGTTCGTGCTCTCGAGATCGTCTCGACTCGTTTATGATGTCGCACCCGTCCTCTAGGCTCCCCGCATGACGAAGCGACCCAACCCGATCCCCAATCGCCTGACGCTCGGCATCGACGAGGCAGGCCGCGGACCGGCGATCGGGCCGATGGTGATGGCGGCGGTCGCGCTCGATTCGCGCTCGGCGGCATCGCTGCGGCGCATGGGCCTGCGCGATTCGAAGACGTTCGGCGCAGGCGAGGATGCGCACGAGGTCCGCAAGCGGCTTGCAGGCGAGGTGCACAAACGCGCGGTGTTCGTGCAAACGATCGAGATCGAGCACTTCGAGATCGATCGGCGCGTGTGTCGAGGCGAGCTCAACTGCCTCGAGCGCGAGATCGCGACGAAGCTGATCGAAGCTGCGCCGAGCTGCGACAAGATCATCGCGGATGGCAAGCGCATGTTTGCCGCGCTCGGCCTGCGGTTCGCGCAGTTCATCTCGATGGATCGCGCCGAAGAGCATCACTCCGCCGTCGCCGCCGCATCGGTCGTGGCGAAAGTGCTGCGCGACGAGCGCTTCAATCGAATCAAGCAGCGCTACGAACCGGAGCTCGGCCCGATCAACGGCGGCGGCTACGCAAATGCCGCCACTCGCAAGTGGGTGCGGGCGTACGTCGAGCGCTACAGCCGCTTGCCCGACGAGGCCAGGCTTTCGTGGCCGTATCCGTTCGTCCAGGATTTGCTGGGCACCGCGCGGCCGATGACTTCTCAGATCGAAATGTTCGCGTAGACTCCGCTCATGCGGATCGCTTGCGCCATCGTCGCGCTCGCTGCGTGCGGCGACCGTCAGAGCTCGGACACGGACGGCGGCGGCGATTCGCCACCGGCCGTCAGCGGGTGGTCGATGGGAGCCGACGTCGCGCGCGGCGCGATCCAGGAAACCGCCGCCGTCGCGATCGCCGGCAAGATTTACGTCCTCGGCGGCATCGATGCCGCGCGAACGACCGTGCGCTACGTTCAGATTTACGACACGGCTACGAATGCGTGGAGCGATGGCCCGGACCTCCCGCGCGCGTTGCACCACGCAAATGCCGTGACCGATGGCACCACGATCTACGTGCTCGGTGCGCTCGCACCGAACTTCGACGCGATCGGCGATGCGTATAGCTGGAACCCGGCCACTGATGCGCAATGGTCGACGCTGATGGCAATGCCGGCTGGGCGCGAGCGCGGCGCTGCGGTCGCCGGCGTCATCGACGGCAAGTTCTACATCGCAGGTGGCTTCCGCACGCTGCAGGCGAGCGACCTCCTCGATGTTTATGACCCAGCCGCAAACTCGTGGGCGCCCCTCGCGCCACTTCCGGCGATCCGCGATCACGCATGCGGAGGCGCGATCAACGGCGCGATGATCTTCGCCGGCGGTCGCACGGTGCAAACGAATTCGCCGCGACCTGACGTGTGGTCCTACAACCCGGCGGTGGACGTCTGGACACCACAAGCGCCGATGCCAACGGGCCGCGGCGGCATGGGCTGCGGTGTGATCGCGGGCAAGCTGTACACCGCGGGCGGCGAAGGCAACGGCGCCGATCCGTCGGGCGTGTTTCCAAATGTCGAGGCGTTCGATCCCGCCGCGAATGCGTGGAGCACGCTCGATCCGATGGCGAATCCCAAGCACGGCGTCGGTGGCGCGGTGTGGAACGGCGCGCTCTATCTATGTGGCGGCGCCTCGATGGAAGGCTTCGGCGCGATCGCGGCGACCGATATCTTCCGGCCGTGATTACTGGGCGACAGTGACCAAGCACTTCTTGATCGTCGCGTCGTTAACGACGACATCGCGATAGTACTGCGCGTCCTGCTTTGCGATGCGCCCAGCGAGCACGCGCGCCGCGGCACAATCGCCGCGCGTCGCCGCAGTGCGCGCTTGCGTGAAATATTGCGAGACAGGTGTCGCGCGATCCTGCTTCGGCGCTGCCGATGCCTTCGGAGGCTCCGCTGCTTGCGCCTCGCCGCCCGTCATCGCACCCGGCGCGCTGTCGCTCTCTAGCTTCGTATCGTCGTCGAAACTCGTCGCCGGCTTCTTCGCTGATTCAACGCGCGGCGGTGGTGGTGACGGCGTAGTCGCTGTGTTGCTCGCAGGGGCGTGTCGACGTGCCGGTCGCGGCGGTGTCGGTTGCGTCGGCTCTTCACGCTTCTCGCGTTCGAGCGCCTCCGCAGGCTTTACTTCGTCGACTGGTGCTTCGGTTGGCGCGCCGCCGACAGCGGCCGATCCGGTTGGCGCGCTGATCGTTGGCCGTTCGATCCGTGGTGGTGGCGTCGGTTCGAGCTGCTCTTTGCGCTTGCCGATCAACACCACGCCACCGAGCAGCACCATCACCGTCGCGAGCGCGAGCACCGGCGGCTTGCGCAGCACGGCGAACATGCGCTGCAGCCACGACGGGCGCGTCATCGCATCGGCTTTCACACGCGCCGCTGCCATCAGCTCGGCGAGGCCGCGCTCGGGCGGCTCTTCGTCTGGCATCGACAACCACACCGCACGCAATGCACGTAGTTGTGGATCGTCGTCCCGATCGTCGTCGTGACCGGTCACGGTGCGGCCTTCGCGAGATCCTTGTATTCGTCGAGCTCGAGGCGCAGCTTCTCGAGCGCGTAGCGCATTCGACTCTTGACCGTGTTCTCCGGAACACCGACGACGTCGGCGATCTGCTTGAACGGCATGTCGAGGAACTCGCGCATCAAGAAGACTTCGCGCTGCTCCTCCGAGAGTGCCGCGATCGCGCGCTGCATTTGCTCGTGCAGCTGTTTGTTCACACTCTTGCGATCACTGGCCATCTCGTTGCCGGGGATCACATCCATCAACGTGCCGCTCTCTTCGCTGGTGTCCATCGGAGCATCCAGCG
>Ga0070698_100001540_pt1 | contig 25588 bp, 22 predicted proteins | sample KBSK1502metaG_FD_65477 | JGI IMG/M metagenome (GOLD analysis project Ga0070698, IMG submission 65477) | Corn, switchgrass and miscanthus rhizosphere microbial communities from Kellogg Biological Station, Michigan, USA - KBS K1-50-2 metaG | ecosystem: Host-associated > Plants > Roots >... | reverse complement strand
CGCCGCGCGCCGATCCTGCGGTTCGATGCGGCGATGGTCCTCGCCCGCAAGCACATCCGGCGGCTGTGGTACCCGGAGCCCGGCGCCGGCGGCGCGATCCCATCGCGCGCCGAGCACGCGCTGTCAGGCGCAGAGTTCTACCGCAGGATGCCGAAGGAGTTCTGGCGCGAGGTAGTCGATCGGGTCGCAGCCGAGGCGCCCGGGACGCTGCTGCTGGCCGAGGCGTTCTGGCTGCTCGAGGGCTATTTCGTGCGGACGCTGGGCATGCACCGCGTCTACAACTCGGCGTTCATGCACATGCTCCGCGACGAGGACAACGCGGGTTACCGCCGGGTCATGCGCGAGACGCTCGAGTTCGATCCCGGCATCCTCGGCCGCTTCGTGAACTTCCTGACGAACCCCGACGAGCGCCCGGCGGCGGAGCAGTTCGGGACCGGCGACAAGGCCTTCTCGGCGGCGACGCTCCTGGCCACGCTGCCCGGGCTGCCCATGCTCGGCCACGGCCAGGTCGAGGGCTTCCGGGAGCGCTATGGCATGGAGTTCCGGCGCGCCCGCTGGGACGAGCCGGTCGACGAGCAGCACGCCGGGCATTTCGCCTGGGCGATCGTGCCCCTGCTCCGGCGTCGGCGCGAGTTCTCGGGCACCGACCTGTTCCACCTCTACGACGCTCGGAATGACGATGGTGGCGTCGTCGAGGACGTGTATGCCTACTCGAATGGGCTCGCCGGGAGCCGCAACCTCGTGCTTGTCCACCACCGGTTCGCCGAGGCCACGATCCGAATCGATCACTCGGTCGCCGCCGCACCGCCGGGCAGCCAGGGCGGCCGCACCCTCGCGAGCGTGCGCCTCGCCGAGGCCCTGGGCCTGACGGGTGAAGGCGCCCCGTCCGACGCGACCCTGATCCGGCTGCGCGACCAGCGCTCAGGCTGGGAGCTGGTGCGGACCGCCGGCGAGCTGCGCAACGAGGGCCTGCGGGTCAGCCTGGGGCCCTATGAGGCGCGCGTCCTGACACTCGGCTCTGTCGAGCCCGAGCAGCCTGCGCCGCCGAGAGCGACTGACACCGAATCGGCAGGCGTGCGGCGACGTCCACCATCGGCGCAGCGACAGATTCCCGGGTCACGCCGCCGAGCGGCGCAGCCGGCCCGGCGGAAGCCGGCCCGAATCAGCCCGCCTCGACGGCGGTCTTGAGCGGCTCCGTCGTCCGCACGCCGAGGACGTTGACCGTCGCGAGCGGTCGACTGAAGCCCTTGAGCTGGAGCTCCCCGACGTCTTCCACGTCGAACTGGTCCTCCACCGCGGCGTACGCGCCCGGGCTCAACAGGATCTGGCCGGCCCTCGCCGCTGAGCTGAGGCGCGCGGCCGTGATCACCGCCGTGCCGGTCATGCCGTAGTCGTAGCGGCCTTCGAAGCCGATCCGGCCGAGGGTTGCGTAGCCCGTCGCGATACCCACGCCGAAGCCGAGGTGGTAGCCGTGCTTCGACCAGGCCGTGGACAGCTCATCGAAGCGCTCGCGCATGGCCACGGCCATGCGTACGGCCCGCTCGACGTGATCTTCCTGCAGCACCGGGTCGTTGAAGAAGACCATCAGCCCGTCGCCGGCGAAGTGCTCCAGCGTCCCGCCATGCTCGACGATGAGCGCGCCCATCGCGGCGTGGTACTCGCGGAGCACGCCGAGGACGTCCTCCGGCTCGGCGGCCTCGCTGAACGGCGTGAAGTCGCGCAGGTCGCAGAACACCGATGTCGCGACCCGGCGGTGGCCGGCCAGGAGCTGCTCGCCCTCGGGGCTCGAGACCAGCGCGGCCACCTGGGGCGACAGGAAGCGGCTCAGCTCGTCCTTCTGGCGCTCGATCGTCTTGAGCAGCTCGGCCTGGCGCGCCGCTGACTCGACCTCGAGGTCGTGCAGGTGCTTGCCGGCCAGGGAGGCGCGGACCCGGGCCTCCAGGATCGCCGGGTTGAACGGCTTCGGGAGGTAGTCCGTGGCGCCCATCTCGATGCACCGAACGACGCTGTCGAGCTCCTCGACCGACGAGATCATGATCACGGGAATGTGCCGGAGCGCCGCATCACCCTTGATCGCGGCGAGCGTCTCGTAGCCGTCGAGCTCGGGCATCTCGATGTCGAGGAGCACGATGTCGAAGCCGGCGCCGTCCGCCCCGAGCTGCTCGAGCGCCTGCCGGCCGTCGGCCGCCTCCCGCGCGACGATGTCCAGTGACGCAAGATGGCGGGCCAGGACCTTCCGATTGACCTGGCTGTCGTCGACGACGAGCGCGACCGCCTGTCCCGGGCTCATGCGCGCAGGCCCGCCTCGCCGAATGCGACGAGGGTGGCTTCCCACGCCTCGCGGGCGAGGTCGGCATCCTCCCGCAGGGTTTCCGGTCGAGCGTCGCGCCCGGCCTGTTCGATCGCCCGACAGATCGCCGACAGGCGCATCGCGCCGAGGCTGGCGCTGGTCGACTTGAGCGTGTGGGCGGGCCGGACGATCGCGGCGCAGTCTTGTGCAGCGGCCGCGGCGAGCAGGCTGTCCATATTGGCCGTGCCTTCGGTCACGTACGTCTCGACGAGCTCGACCATGAATTCCTGGTCGTCGCCGACCGAGGCGCGCAGGTCGGCGAGGACCGCCTCGTCGAGGACGGGCTCGCCATCGACATTCATCGTCGACCCCGAGCTGCCCCGGCAGGCAGCTTTGCAGCCTTCTTTGCTCGCGTGCCTGCGCGGCGTCCGTTCCGGCGCGCTGACGGCGAGGGTGACCTGGCCAGCGCCTCGGCGAGCACCCGCGGGTCGATGGGCTTGCTGATGTAGTCGTTCATCCCTGCGGCGAGGCAGGCGTCGCGATCGCCGGCCATGGCGTTGGCGGTCATGGCGATGATGTGCAGCTTTCGGTCTGGCCAGCGGGCGCGGATCCGGCGGGTCGCCTCGAGACCGTCGAGCTCGGGCATCTGGACGTCCATCAGCACGACGTCGTACGTCCCGCCCTCCACCGCCTCGACCGCGCGGGCGCCATCGCCAGCAACATCCGCCGTGTAGCCCATGTTCGTGAGGAGTCGGAGTGCGAGCTTCTGGTTCACCGCGTTGTCCTCCGCGAGGAGGATCCGGAGCGGGTGGCGCTCGGCCAGCCCGGCATCGACCGACGGCCGCTCGGGTGCGCGCACCGCAGGCTCATCGGGCTTGCCGTCAGCCGCCAGCACCGAGACGAGGACGTCGTGCAGCGCGGAGGGCTTGATCGGCTTTGGCAGCACCGCGTCGAGGGACGGGTGCGCCTTCTCGCGCACGGCGGCCGATGAGACCAGCACGAGTCTCGGCTGGTGCTTGAGCTTCGCCGTACGGATGGCATCTGCCAATTCGAGGCCGTCCATCTCGGGCATGAACAGGTCGAGCAGCACGATGTCGAACTGCTGGCCCTTCTGGATCCAGTCGAGCGCCTGCTTCGAAGAAGCGGTTGCGCGCGTCTCCATGGACCACCGCCCGAGCTGCGCGACCAGGATCCGGCGGTTCGTGGCGTTGTCATCGACGATCAGCACGGACCTTCCGGCGAGGTCGACAACGTCGCGTTCGGCGCGGCGGCGGACCGCCGACACGGGCGCAGTGTCGAGGCGAACGACGAGGTGGAACGTCGTGCCCTGGCCGGGCAGGCCGGCGCTCTCGGCGTTGAGCTCGCCGTCCATCGCCTCGGCGAGGCGCCGGCTGATTGCGAGACCGAGGCCCGTGCCACCATAGCGACGCGAGATCGATGCGTCGGCCTGGCTGAACGATTGGAACAGCCGGTCCATCCGGTCGGCAGGGATCCCGATGCCCGTGTCGCGCACGTCCACCGCGATCTCCCAGCGAGACCGCGCCGCTCCCCGGACCTGGCGGGCCGCCACTTCCTGCCCCCGAACGGAGACGACGATCTCGCCGGTCTCCGTGAACTTCACCGCGTTCGACAACAGGTTGAGGATGATCTGGCGCAGGCGCCCCTGGTCCCCGGCGACGGCCGGAGGAAGCTCGCTGCCCACCTCGTAGGCGAGCTCGAGGCCCTTCTTCGCCGCCGTTGGCGCGATCAGGTCGAGCGCACCTTCGACGCACTCCGCGAGGCTGAACGGGTCGTGGACGAGATCGACGTGACCCGCTTCGATCTTCGAGAAGTCGAGGATGTCGTTGATGATCGTGAGCAGGGCGTCGCCGGATGTTCGGATCGTGTCGGCGAAGTCGCGCTGCTCGTCGTTCAGCGGCGTGTCCTGGAGCAGCCCGCTCATCCCGATGATCGCGTTCATCGGCGTGCGAATCTCGTGGCTCATCGCCGCGAGGAACGCGCTCTTGGCCTGGTTCGCGTCGTCCGCGGCGCGGCGAGCCTCGTTGGCATCGGCGAAGAGGCGGGCGTTGTCGATGGCGACCGCAGCCTGCTGCGAGAGGCCCACCAGGAAGTCGAGCTCGTGGCTGGTGAACGCCGGCGCGGGCACCTGCCGCCAGACGGCCATCATTCCGCTGACGCCCGCCCGGCCGACGAGGGGAGCGACCATCATCCGCTCCTCGATCTCGTCGGGAGCCCCCTGGATGGGAACCGCGCGCGGATCGCGCAACACGTCGTTGACGATCTCGGCCCGGCCCGCCGCGGCCGCGGAGCCGATGATCCCCTCGCCGAGCAGGATCTGATCTGCCTTCAGCTCCTCCGCATTCGTGCCGAGCACCGAGATCGCGCGGAACGTCTGGCCGTCCGCCTCGGCGAGGAAGACGCCGCTCGTGTCGACCTCGAGCAGCTCCTTGGCCCGCGCCGCGATCCGTTCGAGGAGGCCCTCGAGGTCGAGCGTCGCCGAGATCTCCCGGCCGACCTCGGCCAGCTCCGTGGTCTCGGCCGCTCGGCGCTGCGACTCACGGTAGAGCTGGGCGTTCCGAATGGCGGTTCCGACATTGGACGCGATCGTGGACAGGAGGCGGGTGTCCGCCTCGCCGAAGCGGCCCTCCTCGTCGATGCTCTGGACGCTCACCGCGCCGATTGCCTCGTCGCCGACGAGGACCGGCACGCCGAGGTAGGACTTGGCGCTCGTCCCCACTCTCCGTTCGACGCGCTCGAACTGCTCCGCGCGGTTCAGGAGCAGTGGCTCGCGCGATCTGATGATTCGCGACGTCAGGCCCTCGCCGAGCGGCATCGGTTCGCGCACCGTCGCGACCCCGCGCTCCACCAGGTACGGGAACTCGATCTGGCCGCTGTCCCTGTTCAGCAGCGCGATGTACACGATGTCCGCACGGAACGTGGTCCGAAGCTGCTCGCCGGTGAGCTGGATGAGCCGGTCGAGATCCAGCTGCGACGCGGCCGCCTGGCCGACGTCGTTCACGATGGCGAGCTCTGCGGCTCGCTGTCGTGTCTCCTCGACAAGGCGAGCGTTCTCGAGGGCGACGCTGAGACTGGCGGCGAGCGTCGACAGCACGCGCTCGTCCGACTCGCTGTATGCATGCGTCCGGTCGAGGTTCTGGAGCGAGATATGCCCTCGGACATCAGCGCCAACGAGGAGCGGCGCGGTCAGGGCGGACTTCACCGGCTCCCCGAACGGAATGTGCTGCGTGACGCCGCGCGCCTTCGTCCATGCGTCGGCGTCGTCGATCCGTGATGGGGCGCCGGTTTCGAGCACGGCGCGGGACACCGGACCCATTGGGCTCGTCACGTCCGGGAATCGAACGCCGCGTTCGAGCGCGAACTTGTATTGGACCGTCTCGTTCGGAATGTCATACAGAACGATGGACACGTTCTGGGCATCGAAGATCTCGGAGATCTTGTTGCCGACGAGGTCGTACATCGCCTGCATCTCAAGGTTCGACGCAAGGGCTTGCTGGACGCTGTTGATGATCGCCAGCTCGGCCGCCCGCTCGTTGCTCTCCGCGAGCAACCGCTTCGTCTCGTCGAAGAGGCGGGCATTCTCGAGGGCGACGCTCAGGCTCGAGGCGAGGGTTGAGAGGACCCGCTCGTCGGCGTCGCTGAACGCATCGATGCGATCGATGTTCTGCAGCGAGATATGGCCTCGGACCTCCGCGCCGACGATCAGCGGTACGAACAGCACGGATTTCGACGGCTCGCCGATCGGGACCATTTGCTGCACGCCGCGCTGGGCGGCCCAGATGTCGACGTCACCGATGCGCAGGGGAGCGGCCGTCTCGAGCACGATTCGCGACATCGGCCCGAGCGGGCTTGTCAGGTCCGGGAAGCGGACGCCTTTCTCCAGCGAATACTTGTACGTGACCGTCATGGCCTTCGAGTCGTACAGGGCGATGTCGACGGTCTGCGCGTCGAAGATCTCGGCGATCTTGTCGCCCACGAGGTCGTACATCGCCTGCATGTCGAGCTTCGCGGCAAGGCCCTGCTGGACGCTGTTGATGATCGCCAGCTCGGCGGCCCGTTCATCCGTCTCGGCGAGAAGGCGCTTCGTCTCGTCGAAGAGCCGGGCGTTCTCGAGGGCGACGCTCAGGCTGCCCGCCAGGGTGGAGAGCAGGCGGACGTCGCCGTCGCTGAAGGCGTCCTCGTGGTCCACGTTCTGGAGTGATACGAGACCGTTGACTTCGCCGCCGGTGATCAGGGGCACGTACAGGGCAGACATCGTCGTCTCGCCGGCTGGGAAGTCAGGCTGGCCCAGTTCCCGGGCACGCAGTGCCAGGTCCCGATTGATGAGCAGCGGCGCTCGCGACTCGGAAACCGTCTGTCGGAACCCACGGAGCGGCATCGGCTCGTAGGAGTGGCGGACCCCTTTTTCGATCACGTACGGAAAGTGCACGAGCCCTGTCGCGCGGTCGAAAGCTTCGATGCCCACTGCCTGGGCATCGAAAACGTCACGGACCCGCTCGCCGACGAGTTCGTACATCGCGGGCATATCCAACCGGGCGGCCAGCCCCTCCTGGACGCTGTTGATGATTGCCAGCTCGGCCGCGCGTTCGTCGGCCTCGGCGAGCAGGCGCTTGGTCTCGTCGAAGAGGCGAGCATTCTCGAGAGCGACGCTCAGGCTGCCCGCCAGTGTGGAGAGCAAGCGGACGTCGGCGTCGCTGAAGGCATCCTCACGATCGACGTTCTGCAGGGAGACGGTCCCCCTGACTTCGCCACTGGCGACAAGGGGCACGAAGAGGACGGACTTCGTCGGCTCGCCGCTCAGGATCCAGGGCTGGCCAGCGGCTTCCGCCGCTTTCTCTACTCCCCGGTTGACGAGGAGCGGCGCCTTTGACTCGAAGACGATGCGCCGGAAGCCGATGAGCGGGATCGGCTCGTCGTTGAAGCGAACGCCTTTCTCGATCGAGTATGGGAAGTGGAGGAGGCCGTCCGCGGGATCGAGGATGGAGATGTCGACGGACTGCGCGTCGAAGATCTCGCGGACCTTCTCTCCGACCAGCTCGTACATCGAGTCCATGTCGAGCTTTGCGGCGAGACCCTCCTGGACGCTGTTGATGATCGACAGCTCGGCGGCGCGCTCCTTCGTCTCGTTCAGCAGGACGTTCGTCTGCTCGAAGAGCCGCGCGTTCTCGAGGGCGACGCCCATGCTCGAGGCAATGGTGGCCACGAGCCGCTCATCGGCCTCGGAGTAAGCGGATTCCCGGGGGTCGGAGAAGACGACGGCACCGATCGGCTCCGAACCCGACATGATCGGCACGCCGAGGAAAGAAGCCAGGATCGTCGGCACCTCGCCGTCGGCATAGGTTCCGAGGAACCCACCCAACTCCTGCTGCTCGGCCATCGTTCCGAGTCGCAGCGTTTGCCCGGTTCGCAGGATCCTCGAGGAGAGGCCTTCGCCGATCTGCATCGGCTCGCCGTGCATCCGCCGGCCGTGGTCGATCTCGTACGGGAAGGTGATCTGACCCGTCACCTTGTCGTACAGGGCGATGTACATGTCCTGTGTCTCGAACATGGCGGCCATGCGCGCGCCGACCTGTTCGATCACGGCGTCGAAATCGAGCTGCTTCGCCAGCGCGTCGCCGATCTCGTTGATGACCGCGAGCTCCGCGTTGCGCTGCTCCGTCTCGGCAAGAAGGCGCTTCGTCTCACCGAACAGACGAGCGTTCTCGAGCGCGACGCCCATGCTCCTTGCGATCGTCGAGACCAGGCGCTCGTCGGCCTCTGTGTAGATATTCAGACGATGGTCGCCCATGCCAACGACGCCGATGGTCGCCTCGCCCGACGCGATCGGGACCCCGAGCCACGACTCGGTCGTGATGATGGGTGTGGTCGTTGCGCCGTCGTACGCTCGGGTGATCGCGCCAGCCGACTCCGCTTCCTCGCGAGAGGCGAAGCGGAGCGGCCGGCCGGACTGGAGGACCTTGCTCGTGAGGCCCTCACCGAGTTGGATGTCTTCGCCGTGCACCCGGCTTCCCTCGTCCAGCTCGTACGGAAAGCTGATGGTGTTTGAAGCGCGGTCGTACATCGCGATATAGAAGTTCGTCGCGCCGAGAATCTCCGCGAGTCGATCGCCGACGAGATCGACGATCGCCTGGAAGTCGAGCTGCTTCGCGAGGGCAGCGCCGATCTCGTTGATGAGCGCCAGCTGGGCACTGCGTTGCTCTGTCTCGCCGAGGAGTCGTTTCGTCTCGTCGAAGAGGCGGGCGTTCTCGAGGGCCACGCCCATGCTCGAGGCGATCGTGGAGAGGAGCCGCTCGTCGGAGTCGTTGAACGCGTACCGCTCTGCGCGGTCGAGCTTGATGACGCCGAGGACCCGGTCGCCCGCCAGGATCGGGACGGCGAGGAGTGACTGATCGCCGACCTCTGCGTCATCGGGCCGAATCTCCCGGAAGCCCGTGGCGTCGTCCCGAACGACCCCACCGAGGGCGATCCCCTCCGCGGCAGTGTTGAGGCGCAGCGGCTTTCGCGTTCGGATGACGATCCCCGCGAGGCCGATGTCTGCGTCACGATCCGGCCACTCGACGCGGCCGCCGTCCTCGATCGAATACGGGGTCCTGAGCATGTGCGCCTGCTCGTCGTACAGCCCGATCGTCCCACTCTCGACGTCGAAGATCTCCCGAACACGCTCCCCGACGTGTTCGATGATCGATCTGAAGTCGAGTTGCTCCGAGAGCGCGGCGCCGATCTCGTTGATGACGGCCAGCTCGGCGTTGCGCTGGCGGATCTCCGCGGCGCTGCGCGTTCGCTCGAGCGCCGAGGCGACGTGCTGGGCCACGAACGACATAAGCCGCTCGTCGGCGTCGCTGTACCCGATGTCGTCGCGGTAGCTCTGGACCGCGAGGACTCCGATGGTCCGGCCTTCGGTGATCAGCGGCGTCCCCAGGTAATCGGACGACATCGCCCCGACCGGCTGAAACGCACCGGCCGTGGCCTTGCGCAGAGCTTCGGGGTCAGTGGCGTGGAACTGTCGACCCGTCTGCAGCACGTACGCCGTGACGCCGCCCCCGAACGCCACGCCGACCGGGTCCCAGTTGCGCGGGTCCGGGATCTCCGGGTCGACGGTGTCGATGAAGAATGGGAAGTTGATCTGCTTCCGGGCGGAGTCGTAGAGCGCGATGTAGAAGTTCTCGGCGTAGAGGAGCTCGCCTACGATCTCGTGGATGCCGCGATAGAACTCCTGCATCTCCGGCGCCTCGCTCGCCAGCTCGGCGATCCGGTACAGCGCGCCCTGCGTCTTCGCGGCGTCGGCCTGGTGAGCGAGCTTCGCCTCGAGCGCGGCGATGCGCTCCTCCGGCGTCTGCGGAGACTTGGCGCTCGCCGGCGCTCGGCGGACCTTGGTGGTGATGCCCGTGCCTCCTGGTCGCGACGTCCCCCGCCCTCGTTGCGCGGAGCATAGCCAGCCGTCCGTCGCCGGGGCGATAGCATCGCGACATATGGCCGAGAGTTGGGTAACCCCTGTGACCCTCGAGGGCTCGATCGTCCGCCTGGAACCCCTTTCCCTCGAGCATCTCGAGGGGCTGGCTGAGGTCGCCTTCGACCCGTCCATCTGGCGCTGGACGATCGCCCAGCCGACGGAGATCGACGGGCTTCGTCAGTGGGTCGAGACCGCCCTCGCGAGTCGCGCCGCCGGCTCGGAGATGCCGTTCGCCACCATCGACGCCGCGTCCGGGCGGCCGATCGGCAGCACCCGGTTCATGTCGATCGTCCCCGAGCATCGCAGGCTCGAGATCGGCTGGACGTGGGTCGCGCCGGCGTGGCAGCGGAAGGGCGCCAACCAGGAGGCGAAGTATCTGCAGCTGCGCCACGCGTTCGAAGAGCTCGGCGCGAACCGAGTCGAGTTCAAGACCGATTCACTGAACGAAAAGGCCAACCCGGCGCTGCTCGCGATCGGAGCGACCTTCGAGGGCACATTCCGGAACCACATGATCATGCCCGGCGGGCGGCTCCGGCACTCGAACTACTACAGCGTCACCCGCGAGGAGTGGCCGGATCGGAAGGCAAAGCTCGAAGCAAGGCTCGCTTCGCTGCGGTAGCTCTGCCATCATCCGGGCGCCGGGCGGTTCCGGCGCTACCCGGAGGGGATGACGTGATCGACCTGCTCGTCAAGATCCTGATCAACGCGATCGGCGTGTACGTGGCCGTGCTGATCGTGCCCCAGATCCACTTTCCGGCCGCCGACAACCTGCTCAAGCTCGAGGGCAACTGGTGGCAGGTCATCGTCGTGGCCCTGATCCTGGCGGTCATCAACACCTACGTGAAGCCGATCGTGAAGGCGCTGTCGTTCCCGATCACGCTGCTCACGCTGGGCCTGTTCTCGCTCGTGCTGAACGCGCTGCTCCTGCTCCTCGTCGCGTTCATCGCCGACAAGGTCGGGATGAACTTCACGATCGGCGGCTTCCCGCCGGACTTCACCGCCGACGCCTTCGTCGGGGCGCTGCTCGGCTCGATCGTGATCAGCATCGTGTCGATCGTGCTGGGCATGCTCGATCGGGGACGCCGGATCGTCGTCTGAGCCGCGCCCGGGTCGCGGGCCTGACTCGCACCGCGTGACCGACGGCCAACCGCCCGATTCCCTGCCCCGCATCGGGGCGTCGCTGGTCGCCGCGGCACGCCGGTTCGGCACGCCCGTCCAGGTCACCGACGCCACGGAGCTGGAGGCGGCGGCCTCCGCCGTCCGCGCCGCCTTCCCCGATCCGTGGCTGCGGGCGTTCTCGGTCAAGGCCAACGACGTGGCGGCGCTCGTCGCCCGCGTCACGGCGCTCGGCTTCGATGCCAACGTCGTGTCGCGCGGGGAGTGGGCGATCGCGCGTCGGGCGGGCCTGTCGAACGACCGGATCACCTTCGAGGGCGTCGGCAAGACCGACGACGACCTCCGAGCCGCGGTTCGCGCCGCGTCGGACGGCAGCCCGCTGCGGTGGATCGCGATCGAGTCGCTCGACGAGGCACGCGCCCTGGTCCGGATCGCGGCTCGCTCTCTGGCCGGCGCCGAGCTCGACGTCCTCTTCAGGCTCAACCCGGAGGTCGCGCCCGAAACGCTGCGCGAGTTCGCCGTCGGCGCGGCGGGCTCCAAGTTCGGCATGACCGCCGACGAACTGTCCGAGGCGGTCGCGGTGGTCGGTTCCGCAGCCGGCCTCGTGCCCCGCGGCGTGCACCTCCACGTCGGCTCGCAGCTGCGGGCGGTCGACGCCTGGCGCGATGCGGTTCGCCGTGGCCTGGCGGTCGTCGCGCTCCTCGGCGGCTCGCGAGCGCGATTCGACACGCTCGACGTCGGCGGAGGGTTCCCGATCCTGCCGCGCGGTGATGGCGCCCCGGATCCGGCGCGATTCGCGCGGGAGCTGCCGGACCTGCTCGAGGCAATCCCCGCGGACCGAAGGCCCCAGCGGCTGGCGATCGAGCCGGGTCGCGCGCTCGTGGCGCGTGCCGGGTACCTCGTCGCGCGGGTCCTCCACGTCCGGGATCGCGGCGGACGCCAGGTCGTCCTCGACACCGGCATGACCGAGCTGATCCGGCCGGCGCTGTACGACGCCTGGCATGAGATCTCCGCCCTCACCTCGCTTGGCCGCCCGTTCGACGGCTCGGCGGTCGACCTCGAGGCGACCCGCGTCGAGGGCCCGATCTGCGAATCGACCGACCATCTCGGCGAGCACCAGCTGCCACGCCTCCGGCGCGGCGATCTCGTCGCGATCCGCGACGCCGGCGCCTACTCGGCGTCCCTCGCGTCTGCCTACAACGGCCGCCCGCGACCGCCGCAGGTGATCCTCGAAGGCGACGGCGCAGTGCGTCTCGTACGCCGCCGCGGGAGCCTCGCGGCCCTCGGCTGAGCTGTTTCGTACACTCCGCCGCGATGGGTGCCGTCGACACGATGGAAGACTTCTTCGAGAAGCTCAACGATGGCGATCGCGCGGGCGCGGTCGCACTCATGGACGAGCGTGTCGAGATGCGCGTCCACGTCGGCGACAACGCCCGCACCCTCCGTGGCGTCGAGCAGGTCGGTGGCTGGTTCCTGCGCGCCGAGCCGGGGCTCAAGATGATCCCGGGCGAGGTGCGCGACCTCGGCATCACCTATCAGGCGGACGTGTTGAGCGTCAGGCCCGGCGCCCCCAGCCAGCACCTCGACGCATCGTTCCGCGTCGAGGCGGGCAAGATCACCAGCATCAACCTCACGCCCCGCTAGCGCTCGACCGGCGCGCACCTCTCGCGCGATCCGTCAGCGTGGGCGCCCTCGTCAGCTCGAAGCCGGACTCGCCTCGGGCAGCTCGCTCGGCTGCGGGACCGGGATGGTCACCTGGTCGCCGATCTGGAGCCTGTTGGGATTCGGGATGCTCTCGGCGTTCGCCGCGATGAGATCCGCGAGCGGGACGTGGAACTTCCTGGCGATCTTCGACATGGTGTCGCCGGACTGGACGATGTAGACCTGTGGCGTCGGCGCGGGAACGGGCGTCGGCGCGAACGTCGCCACCGCGGCCGAGGCGCCCGCCGACGGGCTCGGGCTCGAGACGGCGGACGGGCCGCCGAAGCCAAGGATGCCGGGCAGGGCGAACAGAACAGCCGCGGCGAGCGCGAGCGCGACGAGCGCGACAAGCAGGGGTGGCACCGACAGCTCCGGCAGCCGGCGCGCCCGGAGCGTCGGATAGACCTCGTTCGGCCGGGGCTTCTCCCACTCGGGCGCGCCTGAATCGCGGCGGCGCTCTCGGCGCGGCAGGGCGTCATGGGCTTCGCCAGCGTCCCCATGGTCCCGGTTTCGCGCACCGATCGGAGACGCGGCGGCCATCCCGGCTCCGGCCATCCCGGCTCCGGCCATCCCGGCGCCGGCCATCGCAGCCGCCTCCTCATCGCTCTCGGCATCTGCGGCGACATCGCCCGGTTCGGAGTCACCCGCACCCGACCCGCTGGCAACGCGATCGGCGTAGCTGCCGGAGAGTCCGCGACCGCGAGGCGGGACGTCGTCGTCCGTGGCTCCGCCGTCATCAGCCCACGCGGCGTCTTCCCCCGCTGTGCTGCCGGGCACCCATGGGGGCGGCGCCGACCAGTTCCGGTGCGGGTTGCGCTGCGGCTGCGCTGCCGCGTCGTCGTCTTCCTCGATCGGCCGCGGCCCATCCGCACGCGAGTGGGCGGCCTCGCGCCGGGCCCAATCCTGGAAGGTGGGGCAGACCGGGAACGCGGACGAGAGGCAGTAGGCCTCCTGGTGCGCGAGCGCCCGTGGCGCGGGCCGCGCCTCGGCGTAACAGCGATGCCGATGGTCCGGGCTGGCTGCCCGTTCATCGCGGTCGTCCTCGAAGGCGACAAAGGGGCAAGCGGGTGCACCGTCGACGATCGGGAGCCCTCGCTCGGTCATCTGCCCGGATGATACGCGCGGCCCGAGCCCCCGAGCCGCCAGGTTGGCGAAATCCCTTGACGGCCGAGCCAGTGCGCGACGAAGCGGAGGGTCAGCCGGTGAGGTGCCGCGAGGTACGCGAGCTGCGCGCGCGCGGCATCGTCTGCATCGCGCTCACGAGCCGCGGAGATGCGGCGCTCTCCGAGGGCCGCAGCGGGGCGGGCAGCGGGGCGGGCGCGGAAACCCGGCGCAGCCGGCGACCCAGCGCCGGCGCCTCGCCGTAGGCGTGACTGAGCTCGGGCAGGATCTGGCCCAGCCAGTCGTCCACCCGCGAGCAGATGAGCGGGGCGACGGCGGCGACGTACACGTAGGACCCGAAGTAGCCCGCGAACTGGGCGATCAGGAAGGCGATCGTCCCGACGACGATCACGCCGTCGATCGTGCGCACCCGCATGCCGCCGAGCACGGAGACAGCCCCGCTCAGGAAGTACCGGATCGTCTCGAGTGCGCGCGGCGCGGTGCCAGGGTCGATCCCGTCCCAGATCGAAGCCAGGCTCCAGTACGCGTCTCGAAGGTGCGTCTGCTGGGCCATCGCGAGGCTTCGCAGGTAGCTCTCGACGCCCCACACGAGGAGCACCGGCGACCAGGCCACGAAGGACACGGCGACGAATCCGAAGACAGCCGGGGCGCCGGCCCAGATGACGAGCGGCGGGAGCCAGGCCAGCGCGTACGGCTTGAACGCCACCGCGACCGCGAGCATTCCGGCGCCGAGCGCAGGGCGCTTCGCGGCGAGGACGAGTGCGACCAGGATGAAGAGCCCGGCGCTCGTGTCGTTGGAGCCGTCGACGGAGGCGAGGACGAGCGGCGGGGCGAGGGCAAAGATCACCAGGCCGATCGGTCGGCCCAGCGCCGCCCGCACGCCGAAGAAGCCGAGCAGCGCAAAGCTCACCACCATCTCGAGCTGGGTCGGGTCCCGGACGAACGGCAGGTACCAGAACAGGTCGACAGGTCCGTACGGGAACGGGGCGCCAGGCGGGCGCGAGATGAAATAGCCGATCCCGTACGGGTTCGTACCCTCCTGCATCGTCATGATCGCGACGCGCGTGACGTCGGAGACGTCCGAGGCCTGGATGTTGGAGGCCGACCAGCGCAGCGCCACCCCGCAGGTGATCACCGCGATCACGGGCACCCAGCGCAGCTGCCATCGGGCGCACGCGACCAGCGCGAGGGCGATGAGGCCCGTGACGCCGATCGCATAGTTGTCCTTCCACATCGGCTGGATGGCCAGCACCAGGCCGATCCCGAGGGCGACGAGCCAGGCCCCGCTCCTGCCTCTCGGGGGCAGACGGAGAGCGCGCGTCACAGGCCGAGCCCCGAACGTTTGACAGTCCGCAGGCGCGTCTCGACACTCCGAGGCACCAGACTCCAGCGCCCGACGACTCGGGCCAAAGCCCCGGAAGGAGATCCTGTGTTCCTGACCAACGCTGTCCTCCGATTCCTCGCCCCGCGAGTCACCGTCCGCGCGCACTGCGACCTGCCGTGCGGAATCTACGATCCGGAGCAGGCAAGGATAGAAGCCGAGTCTTGCTACAAGATCATCGAGAAGTACGCTGCGAACAACGATCCTGCTTACAGGACGCGCGCGCTGGCGATCAAGGAAGAGCGCGCAGAGCTCACCAAGCACCACCTCGACGTCCTCTGGCACGACTACTTCAAGCCCGAGCATCTCGAGAAGGTCCCGAACCTGCACGACCTGTTCTGGCAGGCGAACAAGCAGGTCTCGAAGGTGAAGGCTTCGACCGACATCGCGGACGCAAAGCGCCTCCTCGAGCTGATCGACGAGGTCGACGCCGCCTGGAAGGCGACCGGCGGGCTGGAGAAGACCCGAGTGGCGGGTCGCCCGAGCTGAAGCCGGGGCGGCGACTGACCGGCCGCCGAACATGGCGACGCTGCGCGAGCGCCTCCGCGGCCCGTGGCGGGTCGCGGTCATCGAGGGCTCGATGGCGCCGGCGATCCTGCCCGGTGACTGGCTGGTGGTGAACCCGCTGGTCGCGCGCTGGCCTCGCCCGGGCGCCGTCGTGGTGTTCCGGGAGCCACTCGGCGAGACGCTGGCGATCAAGCGCGTTGCCGCGCGCGCCGGCGACCAGATCCCGTTCGCGGGCGGTTACCTCACGCTCGCACCCGACGAGGCGTGGCTCGCTGCCGATGCCGACGAGAAGGCCGCGGCGGCCGCGGGCTCGGGACCGCCCATCGACTCCCAGCGGTTCGGCCCGGTCGCGGCGGCCGAGCTCGTCGGGCGAGTCCTGTTCCGGTACTGGCCGCCCCGCCGTATCGGGCGGATTCCCGGCAGGGCTGCCCGCTAGTGGTCACGAACGACGCGAGGTTGGCCGGCCGACCTCTCTATGCTCGAACCGTGGACCTTCGACCCGATCCGACCGCCCCGCTCCCACAGGCCCCGAACCCGTGGGCCGGGAGCGAGATGCCATCGCCGCGCGATGGACCGCCGTTCCACATGACCGAGATGATCGAAGCCGAGCCCGCGCTTGGCGCCCGTATTCTCCGGCGCCTCGTCGCCCCGGGATCAGGCGCGGCGAAGGCTGCCGCCGCGATCCGTGAGACGGCCCAGCACGGGCGACCGATCATCGTGACCGGATGCGGAACGAGCGAGCACGGCGCGCTCGCAGTCGCCGAGATCCTGCGCGACGCGATGCGCGCCGCCGGGCTGCCGTGGAGGCTCGGGGAGAACAGCGCACCGATGTCGGTCCAGGCGTTCGAGGCGGCGCTCGACGATGGGCTCGCCGGCGAGGGCAGCCTCGTCATCGCGATCAGTCACGAGGGCGGCACCTGGGCGACCAACCTGGCCCTCGAGCGCGCGAGGGACGCGGGCGCCCGCGTGGCCCTCATCACCTGCTCGGATCGATCGCCCGGCGCTGCCCTGGCCGACATCGTCGTCGGGACGGAGGAGCAGGACCAGAGCTGGTGCCACACAGTCGGGTATCTCTCGCCGATCCTCGCGGCCGCCGCGATCGCCGATCACCTGAGCGGCATCGGCATCGACGTCGGCGGTGTCGAGGGGCTGCTCGCAGCCGGCCTGACCCAGACCGCGATCGAGGAGACCGAGCGCCTCGCCCAGTCGCTGTCGGACGTCGATCGCCTGATCGTCGTCGGGAGCGGCGCGGACCGGCCTGCGGCCCGCGAGCTGGTGCTCAAGGTCGAGGAGGGTGCGCACCTGGCCGCGGCGATGCGCGACCTCGAGACGCTGCTCCACGGCCACCTGGCGGGCATGGATCGCCGGACCGGCTTCGTCCTCGTTCTCACGGACCCGTCTAGAGCCGACGAGCGGTCTGCCCGCGCCATGGGCGTGCTCCGCGCGGTGGCGGAGCTCGGCATCAGGGCCGGCGCGATACTCGGCGGGGCCTACGCGGCCGACATTCCGGGCGACCTCACGCCGGCGGGGCGGCTCGTCGTCCCCCATGCCGGGGGCGTGCCGGCGGCGACCGCGTCACTCATCGGCTCGGCAGTCCCCCTGCAGCTGCTGACCGAACGCCTCGCACGAGCGCGCGGCATGAACCCTGATCCGATCCGCCGCGACGACCCGGCCTACCTTCTCGCCGCCGAGCGCGCCGGCTGAACCTGCGCGCGGGCTAGACCTTCCCGATCAGCTCCTGCGCCATCAGGTCGATATGGTCGAGGTCGTGGGGCAGGAAGTCCTGGAGCATGATCCGCTCGATCCCCGCCTCCGCGAAGCGCCCGACCATCGCTCGCGCCTCGTCGGGCGTGCCCATGATCCAGCGGTTCCGGCGCGTCGCCAGCCAATCCACGCCGCTCTTCCCGCGCTCGCCGAACTCCGCGAGCAGTGCGTCCGCCCGGCCCGCGACCTCGGCCTTGTCGCGGCCGATGAGCGTGCCCACCATCGCCGATCGGACCAGCGACTTCGGGTCGCGGCCCGCGGCATCGCAGACGGCGTCGAGCTCGGCCGTCTTGCGCTTGGCGATGTCAGGCGAGGACGAGGTCAGGTTGAACTCATCGGACCAGCGGGCGGCGATCCGGAAGCCCCGCGGTGAGCCGTCGCTGCCGGTCAGGATCCACGGCCGGCGGCGCCCGTTCTTGCCGATCGGGCGATCCTCTCGCTGCACCGGGCCCGGGATGAGCTTGCCGCCACGAACCGTGATCTGGTTGCCGTCGTAGCGCCAGCCCCGCTTCTCCTCCCAGAGGCCGTGCAGGAGCGCGAGCTGATCCTCCATCAGGTCGGCGCGGTCCGGCATCGCCGGGAAAGCCAGCCCGTGCTGGAGATGATCGGCCTCGTTCCAGCCTGCCCCCACCCCGACCTCGATCCGGCCGCCACTCATCTCGTCGACGGTCGTCACGAGCTTCACGAAGTTGCCGGGATGCCGGAACGTCACCGGGCTTACCAGGGCGCCGAGCGAGATCGTGGAGGTCTCACGAGCGAGGCCGGCGATGACGGCCCAGGCGTCGGTCGTGGCCTGGTTGGCGTCGCCCGGGAAGCTCGCGTAATGGTCGCTCCGGAAGAACGACTCGAAGCCTGCCGCCTCGGCGCGGCGGACGATGGCGAGCTGGTCCTCGTACGAGAGCCCCTGCTGGGCCTCGATCATCAGCGCGAAGCGCATGCCGCCTCCTCACCCACGAGCTGCTTCAGAACAGGCTGCTTCACAGGTTGTTAACAGATCCTTCTGGTTGACGAAATCATTCACGCGGCTAGAATGCTTCACGTAATGCGAAGTATCAGCGAGCCACCAGCCGGCGAGACGACGAGCGCCGAACAGGGCGCGACAGCGTCGGTCGAAGCCATCCTGACAGAAGTCGGCAGCTGGGTGAGCGACCTGCGCTGCGCATCCATGGCCCGCCTGGTCCAGAGCCACGTGAGCCTCAGCCACATGCACGTCCTGTGGCTGCTCCAGCACAACGGCGAGATGACGATGGGCCGGCTCGCCGAGCTCCTTGACGTCTCGATGTCGAACGCGACCGGGATCATCGACCGGATGGAGGAGAAGGGGCTCATCGAGCGGGTCCGCGTCCCGGACGACCGTCGCCTGGTCCTCGTCCGACCCGGTGGCGAAGGCTTCCGGGCCCTTGCCGAGTCGGAGACGAGCAAGCGCGAAGGACTGCGTTCGGTCCTCGGCCACCTGACCGCCTCGGAGCGGCCCGTCGTCCTGGCGGCCATCCGCAGCCTTCGGCGCGCGTTGTCGGCCGAGGTCGAATCCGGTCCGGTCCACCACCACCACTTCGCCGACGCGACCCACTAGTCGACGAACCAGCACAGCGGGCAGCCAAACCAGCGCCGCCAGGAGAAGGAACAAGTCATGGAATCGTTTCCCGAAAACGCGATCGAGCGATCCGGGGCGCAGGCGCCCTCGATCATCGAAGACCCGGCCCTCGGCCTGAGCGTCCGGGCCAAGCTCGAGATCCTCGGCGCGGTCCTGCTCGGCATGTTCCTGTCGGCGCTCGACCAGACGATCGTCGGCCCGGTGCTGCCGAAGATCGTGTCCGACCTGCACGGCTCGGATGTCTACACATGGGCCGTCACGATCTACCTGCTGACGTCGACCGTCACCGTGCCGATCTACGGCAAGCTGTCCGACCTCTACGGCCGCAAGCCGATCCTGATGATCGGCATCACGCTCTTCCTCGTGGGCTCCGCGCTCTCCGGCCTCAGCCAGGAGATGTGGCAGCTCGTCCTGTTCCGCGGCATCCAGGGCCTCGGCGCCGGCGCCCTCTTCCCGATCGCGCTGGCGGTCATCGGCGACCTCTTCACGCCTGCCGAGCGCGGCAAGTACCAGGGCCTCTTCGGCCTGGTCTTCGGCGTGGCCTTCCTCGCCGGCCCGGCCATCGGCGGCACGCTGACCGACACGTTCAGCTGGCACGCGATCTTCTACGTCAACCTGCCGATCGGCCTGATCGCCCTCGCCGTCATCTGGCGCCTGCTGCCCAACATCAAGCACGCCGAGCGGGTCGGAAGGATCGACTACGCGGGGGTGGTCACGCTCACCCTTGGCCTCGTCCCCCTGCTCATCGGCTTCACGGTCGCCGAGAACTCGAACCTCGGCTTCACCGATCCCTACTTCTGGCTGTGGGTCGGCGGCGGGATCCTGTTCCTGGCGATCTTCATCTGGGTCGAACGGCGCAGCCCCGAGCCGGTGATCCCGCTGCGGCTGTTCCGCAATCGGACGTTCTCGTCGTCGATGCTCGCGATCTTCTTCGCGACGTTCGGCTTCGGGGCCGTGATCATCTTCCTGCCCCTGTACTTCCTGATCGTGCAGGGCGTGTCGTACACCGACTCCGGCTACCGGCTCCTGCCGTTCATGTTCGGCCTGATCCTGGCTTCGATCGCGTCCGGCCAGCTCGTGGCCCGAACGGGTCGCTACAAGCCGTACATCCTGATCGGGCTGGTGCTGCTGATCGTCGGCATGGGCCTGATGACGCAGCTCCGCGCGGGCACCGATCCGCTGATGCTCGCGGCATGGATGTTCGTCGCCGGCCTCGGCGTCGGACCGACGTTCGCCGTGTTCACGATCATCGTCCAGAACGCGGTCGACTTCAAAGATCTCGGCGCGGCCACCAGCGACCTGACGCTGTTCCGCCAGATCGGGACGACCGTCGGCATCGCGGCTGCGTTCAGCCTGTTCCGGCTCAACTTCAGCTGGGGCCTCCTGCACGACCAGGTGATCGCGGCGGGTGCCCCAGCCGCGCTCGTTCCGGCGACGGCGCCGGCCGGTTTCGACCCGGGCGCCATCACCAACGTGAGCGGGAGCGGAGCGACCGACTTCCTGGCCCAGATCCCGGCCCAGTTCCAGCCGATGTTCATCGACGGCTTCCATCAGGCCCTGACGATCGCGATCGCCAACAGCATCTGGCTGGGCGTTGCGGCCTCGGCGATCGCGCTGGTCGCCGCGTTCGGGCTCAAGGAGATCCCGCTCCGTCGCACGCAGCAGAGCGCGGCCGCGGCACATGCCGCCAACGCACCCGGCGGCGAGCCGGGTCGCGGCGGCATTCGGCCCACGCCTGCGGCCGACTGACGAAAGCGCCGGGCGCGCGTCCGGCACGCAGCTCACGAACCCGCCGAGGACCTCGTCCCGGCGGGTTCGCTGCTGATTCGGACTAGGATCGCGACATGACCGTCGAGAGCGAGGTCCGGGTCGCGCCGATCCCGCGCGGGCTGACGGCGATCGGAGCCGGGTCGGCGCAATTCGAGCTGACGCTGAGCGCCGCGGAGCTGGCACCCGGCGACATGCGCCGTGTCAGCTTCGGAGACCTCGACATCCTGCTCGCCCACACCTCGAACGGGATCGTCGCGATCGACGATCGCTGCCCGCACATGGCAGCGCCGCTGTCCCTCGGCGAGCTCGACGGCTGCCTTGTCGCCTGCCCGCTCCACAGCGGCCAGTTCGACCTCGCAACCGGCCTCCCGACGCGGATGCCCACGACCGGCGGCCTCGATGCCGATGGCGCGTACCACCCGACCTGGTCGCCGCCTGGCAAGGAGCCCAAGCCCGATCCGCCGGGCGTCAAGGCGGAGGCGCGCAAGATGACCCGCGTACGCCGGATCCGCTACTACCCGGTCCGTGTCCGCGACGGCATGCTCGAGGTCGCCGTCCCGCGCGCCTGACGCCTCAGATCGACGCGCCGGTCAGCTGCTCCGCCCGTCGTCGGCCGGCCTTGCGCACGATCTCGACGACCTCCTTCGGGTCGTCGGTCACCTGGATGAGGTCGAGATCCTCGGGCGAGATCATCCCCTCCCCGAGCAGCTTGGCCTTGATCCACTCGACGAAACCGGCATAGAACGCGCTGCCGACGAGCACCACCGGAAAGTGCCGGATCTTCCCGGTCTGGATGAGCGTGAGCGCTTCCATCATCTCGTCCAGGGTGCCGTAGCCGCCGGGCAGGATCACGAACCCGTCGGCGTACTTCACGAACATGGTCTTGCGCGCGAAGAAGTACCGGAACTCGACGCCGAGGTCGACGTACGGATTGATCTCCTGTTCGTGGGGCAGCTCGATGTTGCAGCCGACGGAGAGGCCGCCGCCCTCCTGGCAGCCGCGGTTCGCCGCTTCCATCACTCCCGGCCCGCCGCCGGTGATGACCGCATAGCCGTCCTCGGCGAGCAGTCGGCCTATCTCGCGGGCGGTCTTGTAGGCAGGATCGTCCTCGGAGACACGGGCTGAACCGAAGACGGTGATCGCCTTGCCGATCTCGGCGAGGGCGTCGAAACCGTCGACGAACTCGGCGAGGATGCGCAGCGCGCGCCAGGGATCGGTATCGAGGAACGCGGGCCGGGCCGTCGGCTCGAGGAGCTTGCGGTCCTCGGTCATCGTCGGGTCCGCGCCGGTCTTGCGGCCCATGTCCCGACTGATCAGCAGCCGCCCGGACCGGCGGTGCTCGCCGATCGGTTCGCCCGATCGATCAGGGTCGTCGTGCGCCGGCTTCGCGCCGTCGCCGCGGGACGGCGTCGCACCCCGCTCGTCGACCGAAGCGCGGCGATCGACGTCCTTCTGTTGCATCAAGGGTCTCCTGGTCGGCCGCGCCCTGCGGCTCGCCGGTGCATCCTACGACGGTGGCTGCCTCGACCTCACCGCGCCGTGACCGGACTCGTCTCGTGGTCGCTGCAGTCGCAGCGCTGGTCGGGACGGTCTGGATCCTTCAAGGCGTCGGCGCGTTGCCCGGCAGCTTCATGACTGGCGACATGCTGTGGGCCTGGATCGGGCTCGGGTTGATCGGTGGGGCCATGGCCTACGCGTTCTGGCCGAGGCTACGCCGGCGTTAGCAGTGGAGCGTCACTGGAGGCCGGTGATAGCGCCGAGCGGCGGGTAGGGCGGACCCGCACGCAGAGCGCTGAGGAGCTCTCGGGCGGCTTGACGGCCCCTTGGCAGCTGGTCCTGTGGGTCGAACCGCCACGCCGCGATCATCGCCAGCGCGAGGGCCCGACACTGGCGGAGCAGTGATTGATCGACGTTCGGGTAGCGGTCGCTCACCGCTTCGGGCACGTGGGCGAGGTCGAATTCGATCGGCCCGCGACAACAGGTCTCGAGGTCGATGAACAGCGGACCGTTCCTGGTGTTGAGGACGTTGCCAGGGTGCGGCTCGCCATGCAGCAGCTGCTCACGAGCGCCTGGCTCGCTGATCGCCCGAGTCGCCGCCCGCAACGTGTCCGTGAGAAGGTCCTGGTCGGCTGCGGCGAGCTCCGGGGTCGGGTCGAGGCTCGCGACCAGGGTCTCGGCCTCCTTGACCCGATCCGTGTAGTGCGGCGTCGGCAGGTCGACTTCACGCATGCCGATGTGAAGTCGGGAGAGCGCGTCAGCGTAAGCGGCAGGCGTGAGATCGTGAGATGAATCGGCTGCGTAGTAGGTCCACAGGGTGATCGCGAAGCCGTCACTCGCATACACGCGCGGTGCCACCCGGGGATCAAGAGTCGCCACGGGCGTGTCCGTACCGGCGAGCCGCAACGCGAGGTCGACTTCGAACTGTGTGGCCTGATGGGCTGCGGACGCGACACGCGCAAGAACATCCGCTGGCAGGAGGCGAAGCGCGAGCCTGTTCGAGGCGTGAAGAACGATCGCCTCGTCGGCTCGCAGGCCGAGCGCTGACGCGGCCGACCTGGCCGCAGCCACCGCCCGTGGGATATCTCGCACGACCCCGGCTTCTGCCATGGCGATCAGTCAGCTTCGCGCGGTGTCACGCGTGGCGTCGCTCTCGACACGATCGAGCCAGGCCGACACCAGGGCGGCGAACGCCTCCGGTTGCTCCCAGGGCAAGGCGTGTCCGGCTCCATCCATCACGACCATCGTCGCCCGCGGGTAGGCGCCGATCGCGTCGAGCGCGCCCTGGTAGCCGACCGATGCATCCTGGCGCCCGAGCAGAAAGAGGGCCGGCTTGTCGAACGGATGGCTTGCATCGTCCACGTCGAACGACAGCTGCTCGCGCGCGGCGAGCCGCGCGAGAAACGGGCCGTCATTGCTCTGCATGTCCGGGAGGAGTGCGCGAAAGGCTTCGTAGACCGCGGGCGTCTGGATGACGATGCGGGAGGCGAACGACTCGGCGATGTCGGGGCCGAACTCCTCGGCGAGACGGGCGACGAGATCGGGGTTCGCCACGATGGTCGCGTGCGCCGGCAGGACCTGCTCATTCACCCGAATCACGGGCACGACCTGGAGTAGTCCGTCCACGCGATCGAACCGTCGCCGGAGAACGCCTCGAGCCAGATAGGCGCCTGCGGATTGACCAGCCAGGACGAACCCGCCCGTTGGGGCGAGACGATCGATCACGTCGATGACGACTTCGAGGACATCGTCGTTGGATTCGATCCATGGTTCGGCTCGAGTTTCGCCTCGGCCCGGAAGATCGACGTACACGCGTCGCCAACCTGGGCGGTCGACGAAAAGGGGCTCGAGGTAGGCGGCGGGGACCTGCCACGAGTCCGGCCAACCGGGCAGCACGAACAGCGGCCGACCCTCACCAAACGCCTCGTAGTGGACGTCAATTCGGCCGGTTCGACACTTCACGGCAAGTCAGTCAACGTCGACGAATGTCGCGCGAGTCTCACGCGCCCAGCTTGCTGTCGGCACTCCGGCCAGTTCTAACGAGACCCCAGAGCCAGTCCCAGTCAAATGTGGCCAACGAGAGCGCCGTGAGGCCCGCAAAGAGCGTCCGAGCAGCCCACGTGACCGCCACCGCGCCAGCATCGCCGTCGATCCCGCCCAGCTGGCCCTCGTTCGGATAGACAAAAGGTATCGGCAGGAACGTGGCCGCGTTGTATGCGAACCAACCTGTCGCGACCAGAGCGAGAGCGGATCGGATCATCTTCAGCCCTCCGTAGCGTTCCACCGAGACAGCTATGCGACGATGCGGGGGTGTTCATCTTGACCGTCTCGCCGCTCGAGCTGGTCCTGCGCGCGGTCATCGTGTATGGCCTGTTCCTTGCTGCCCTCCGACTGTCGGGCAAGCGCGAGCTCGGCCAGTTCACGATCTTCGATCTCGCCCTGGTTCTGCTTGCGTCGAACGCCCTGCAGCCGGCGATCACGGGGCCCGATGCGTCGATTCCGGGCGCGCTGATCATCCTTGCGACGCTGTTCACACTCAACCGCGCGGTTGCGTTCTCGCGGGAGCGGTCGCCGCTCGTTCGGCGGCTCCTCGACTACGCGCCAACCGTGGTCGCCAGGGACGGAGCATGGATCAAGGCCGCGATCGATCGTGAGGGCCTCGACTCCGACGACCTCGAGGCCGCGATCCGCGAGTATGGCCTCGAGTCCGTGACGGAGGTCAAGCTTGCGGTCCTCGAGCACGACGGCTCGATCAGCGTCGTTCCCGCCGCAGGTCCGATGGTGCACATGCGGCACAGGCGGCGGTACCGGCGTCGGCCAAACGTCCCGCAATGAGCCGCGGCCTCAGAACCCAAGCAGCAAGACTGGCATGGTGACGGTGAGCGCCCCCCGCGCTTCATTAGCCAGCGACGCTAGATGTCGCGTGGGTTACGGGCTCGAGCACCCTCGCCCGACCGCATGATCGAATGCATATGCTGCGGTCGGCGCAGCCCAATGGGGTCCTCGCTTTCTCGGGGGCGGAACTCGTAACAGCCAAGGTGATCCCCTCACGAAAGGAGCAGGCGCCATGCTCTCTGATTACCCGGCGCATGCGGTCCTGGCCGCGTCCGACATTGACCGCGCGCGGGCGTGGTACGCGGAGCGGCTCGGTCTCGAACCGATCCGCGAACGGGAGGGCCAGCTCCTCTACCGCATCGGTCCGTCCATCTTGACCGTCTACCGGACCTCGTCTGCGGGCACCGCAAAGAACACGGTCCTGGAATGGCACGTGAACGATCTCCGTGCGGAGATGGCCACCCTCCGCGCACGCGGGCTGGTGTTCGAGGACTACGACTTCGGGACCGCCAAGACGGTCGACGGGATCATGGTCGATCCGGA